>Ga0116154_10000930_pt1 | contig 28144 bp, 14 predicted proteins | sample AD_UKC030_MetaG_FD_89898 | JGI IMG/M metagenome (GOLD analysis project Ga0116154, IMG submission 89898) | Active sludge microbial communities of municipal wastewater-treating anaerobic digesters from USA - AD_UKC030_MetaG | ecosystem: Engineered > Bioreactor > Anaerobic > Digestate | place: USA... | reverse complement strand
GCACTCCACGTTCATCATCACAATGTGTTTCTTGGCCTGGATGGTCTCCAGGGCAATCTTGACCCCCAATTCCGGCGAACCCGTGGCGTCAATGACCGCCTGGATCTCCTTCAGGGCCGTGACCAGTTGCCAGTCTGTCGTGGCCACAAACCGGCCCGCTTCAATGGCCTTGCGAGCGTCCTCAAGTCGATTGGTCGAAACCACAAGAGCGCGATCCACCCGAGCCATCGCATACGCTTGTTCGGCTCGCTCGAAGGTTACATCGACAACGATGGGGATGCGCATCCCCTTCATCAGCTGGACCTGACACAAAATCTCCTGCCCCATCTGTCCGACTCCCACCAATCCCGCAAGGACGGGTGTTCCGCGTTGATGAAGTTCCAGCAGTCTTTCGTTGATTGCATTCATCTCAAATCTTTTATGTTATCAAAGCTATGCTCCATGATATCGGCTCATCCAGCCGAATCAGTCCGGTTCGATCATTACTTTCAATGCCTCGCCGGACTTGGCAATTTCAAAGCCTTCACTGATCCGGGACAGGGATTTGGTGTGCGTGATGAAAAGCTCGGCCCGGACCTGTTTCCGACTAAGAACCCTCAAGGCTTCCTCATGGAACGAAGGATGATACGAAAACGATCCGACAACCTCGATCTCCCCATAGTGAATCCGGTTTCCATCCAGATGGGTCGTCGGATCGGCCTTGGGCAATCCGCCAAACAACACGACCTTACCCCCTCGCCGGACAATCTCCACAGCTTGTGTCTGAGTCGCCGTCACCGGGTTGGCGCAAATGACCACATCCGCCCCAATCCCATTCGTGAGTTTGCGCACCGCCTCGACCGGGTCCTGCCGGGTGACATCGAGGATGGCATCCGGAGAGAACTTTTCGGCGCCTCGACGGCGTGCCGGCAAGGGTTCGGCAAGAATCACTCGCGCTCCGCGGGCCTGGGCCACCACCGTGTGCAAACAACCCACCGGGCCGGCCCCCATGACGACGACCGTCTCTCCCAGCGTCGTTTTGCACTTGGCGTGTGAGGCCAGAACCGACGAAAGCGTCTCGGCCAATGCCCCTTCCGCAAATGACAATCCTTCCGGCATCCAGTGGACAATCCCATGGGTCAAGACCGACCTTGGAATCATCACCTGTTCGGAAAACCCACCGTCCAAGCCCGGTGTAATCCCCAAAAGTTTGAGGTCCAAACAGAGATTATAAAGCCCGCGCCGGCAGTAATAACACAAACCACAGTGAATGTCCGGCGCCAGAGCCAGGCGATCCCCCGGTTTGTATTCACGGGTCTCTCTTCCTATCGCCGTCACCACGCCGGCCAATTCGTGTCCCTGAATGAGATGAGACACTCCCGAGGGCGGTCCTTCCTGCCACCGCCTCAGATCTGATCCGCAAATGCCACACGCTTTCATCTCCAATAGAAGCCCATCCGGGGGACAATCCGGGGCCTGCGTGGGTCGAAGTTCAATCGTCCGAGGTCCGATAAGATAGGCGGCTTGCATGGTTTCGAGTATCAATGGAGGATTCAATCGATGCGGATAAGTCAGGGTTTGGATTGCGTCAGGCGATCGCCGACCGCGCCTCCAGGATGAATGATCGCAAATTGCTGCCGGGTGTAACCTGTCACCTGCATGAGCGCAATACAGACCGCGTCAAAAACCGAAATGACCGCCAGCGTGCTCGCCGTGGCCAGCATGTTAAATGGGTCAGGCTCGCGCTCGACACGAACACGCATCACCAAATCGCTCTGGCGGCCGAGCAAAGAATCCGGCCGCTCGGTAACGCCAATCAAGAAAGCGCCCTTGGTTTTGATGGCTGGCAGCATTTGGACAATCTCATTCGTGTTCCCGCCCTTGGATATTGCGATCACCACATCGCCAGGTTGCACCACCCCGAGCCCGCCATGAACAGCGTCTCCTGGGGAAAGAAATGACGCCGGTCGTTCCACACAACACAACGAGTGCGCAATCTTCCTCGCAGCTGCCGCCGAAGTCCCGACTCCGGCCGTCAGGATTTTACCCCGACAACCCGCGAGTACTTCCACACACTTGCTTAATGCTGCAGGCTCGATAATGCCAGTCAGCTCTTTGATGGAAGCGGCTTCAGCTTCCCAGACCCGGCATGCCAAAGCCCAGATGTCATTATTGTCGCTTGCCATACCTTGATTCAACCACGATCCCTTTGGCTTATAAATCATGAACTGGGCATCCGCTAGGAAGCTTCGATCCTTTTTTGGGACAATCGAATCGTCATCCCATTCGCCTTTTGGCACAGCCCGGACAGGGCGCGAAAATCTCTGCGATTTAATCTTCCCCAAATCCGGTTGGTTGTGGCAGTCTGTCCCGGAAAGCCCATGTCCCGAGGAAATCGGCCCGCAGCTTGGGCGCGCAGCAGATACTTTGGGATAATCTTGGATATCTGGCGTTGTTCTCCTGCCGCCAAGAAACCACGGTTGTCCAAAAAATAGGCTGGAAGGTGGGGCCACCTTCCAGCCTGGTGACATCAAGACCGGACAATGAATTGCCCGGTTTTGACGGGATCAGTCAAGCAGGGGTTACTTGCGTACTCGATAGTAACCGCCTCCTGATCCTATGGAGATGGTCGCTGGATTGGCGGTTCCCACAGTCGTCCAGGATGCTGTAGGACCGAGGGACGCTGTGAACTCGAGTGTTCCGCCTGCCGGCGACCATCCAATCACGATGTCATTGCCCGATCGGGTGATCGAGGTGACAATGGGACCCGTGATGCCGGCCAGAGTGCTGAGCGGTGTGCCTGTTCCCGAATTGTAGAGAGCGGCGACTTCCGCTTCGCTCAATACGCGGTTCCAGATCGCGATATCATCGATCTCGCCTTCCCATTCGCGTCCACGAGAACCCGGATTTTCCCCGATCATCAGCGGGAGAGCGCTGCTGGCGAGGACAGGTTTGGCGGCGTTTTTCGCGCGTAAGACACCATCGACATACATCGCCGTGCCAAACGCGTTGGTATTGGCATCGCTAATCGCGACAAAGTGATGCCACTTGCCGTCATTGACAGAGGGAACATCATCGGCGCCCTCGCCCACACCGCCCGCGTAGGCGATGGCGTTACCCTCACTGCGGCGCGCAATTCGGTAATTCTCTCCTTCGCCCTTGGAAAGCAAGCACTGCCAAGCCGTGTCAAAGGCATCGACCTTGAACCAGCCGGCGATCGACATGCTGCCCCCTGGAAACTCGAGTTCGTTTTCATCACCCCCGGTGATTTCCACAAACTGATCGGTGCCATCGAGCTTGATCGCCTTGCCAAAGCCCGACTTGCCATCCACATACGCCAAGGCATTGGTTCCTCGGGCCGTCCCATGGAAGTTTTTGACCGAGTCATACAACGTTCCATCGAAGTTCCAATAGGCCTTGAGACCCTCAGCAAGGTCAAGCGGAGGCGGAAGGAAGTCACTTAACGGTTTGCCGGCGCCATTATTGAAAAGAATGGCAATCTCCTCCTCGGTAAGCACACGGCCCCAAATGGCGATTTCATCGAGTTCGCCATTCCACTCGCGGCTGCGCGCATCAGGGTTATCGCCGATTATCACGTTCTGGGTGCTGTTCTTTGTGAGCACAGGCGTGCCTTCAATGGTCCCATCGAGGTTCCCATCGATGTAAAGAGCGGTGCCGAACTTTTCAGCAGTCTGATCGGTAATCGCCACGAAATGATGCCAATTCTCATCCATAACCGGTACGGCCCCAAGGGCATCAGTCAAACCGCCCGCATAGGACATGGCGTCCGAGGCGTTGTTGCGGGCCACGCGCCAGCTGCTGCCCTCGCCACGGGCAATGAGACACTGCCACGACGTGTCGAAGGCGCCCACCTTGAACCAACCGGCGATGGACACACTGCCACCGGCAAACGCCAGATTATTCGCGCTGTCGCCGCCGGTGATTTCGACACACTGATCGGCTCCATCCAATTTGAGCGCTTGGCCCAATCCTGCTTTGCCAGCCACATAGGTCAAGGGAGCAGTGCCTCGGGCTGTTCCATGGAAGTCATTCACCGAGTCGAGGAGATTACCGTCAAAGTTCCAGTAGGCCGCTACTCCGGAGGCCACTGTGGCAGGCAGGAAAACCACCTTCGTATTGGCGGCAATCACATTATTAAACAGGTCTTTCACGTTGTTAACCGTGATGGTGTATTGGGTGCCCTGGGTCTGCTTGGGCGTCGTAAAAACGACATCCTGTTTGTTCTTTAAAACCGGCGACGAGAGCGTCAGCCCTCCATCGATCGAGTAATTTGCAAGCGTTGTGGCGCTGGTGCTCTCGACCGGCTCGCTGAAGTGGACAGTCACCTGGTCATGCTTGGGGCTGCCCTCAGCCGACAAGATGGTCGGGGGGCTGATGTCGCTGACAACCGTGATTGCGACTTCCGTGCTGTTGACGGAGTTGCCATTCGGAGCGCTGACTACTGCCCGGTATGTCCCGGAGTCCGTTGCTTTGGCATTGACGATCGTGTAGCTCTTGCCTAAGGCATTGGCGATGTCGCTGCCGTCCTTTTGCCATTTGACGATCACCGGGAAGTTGAATCCCGTGGGATTCACCACCCCATCCACCGTCAGAGTCAGGTCCCGGCCGAGTTCGATCTGGGATGGGGCCGTGGGTTGTACGGTAATCTCCGGAGTGCCGGTTGTCGGGCGGATATTGCCGCCGATCCAGGAACTGGAGATCAAAGGCAACGATCCAGCGGCGGTCGTGTCGCCTTCCTTCCGAGTGGCGATCTGCAGGTAATCGCCGCCCGTACCCTCCTTGAGATAAGCGAAAAAGGCGTATTTCTTGCCAGCCACCAAGGCTTGCGGCTCCGACGTCGTGGAGGTCACTCCATCATCATTTAATGTGTCAGGCTCTACGAAGGTGTCGCAGCAGTCCGTTTCCTCCGCAATTTTCACCGCATTGGCCTCTCTGTCGTCAGGGCTTAGCCAAAACTCGGAGGCGTCATCGCTATAAAGGAAGAAACGATATTGGCCAGATTCAGTCGGAATGAGAAAACCCGAGACTTTCGCTCCGTAGTTCTCCGCGTAAGCACTGGGAGTGCTCAGAGTATCCAGCATACGAATATCATCCGGCGTGCCCGCCAGGAACTTGTCGCTGCTGACCAGGTTGTCAACGGTTGTCCCGCTGATATCGGTGTAAATATCCATTTTCACAATCCCGGGCGTGTAATCCGTCGTGAATGGCGATACATACAAGGTGACTTCATCACTGGTCAACGTTCCAGCAGACGTCGTGACGATCGCCTTGATTTTCGCCCCGTCGTCAGCGGCGACGGCTTTGATGCTGATCGAGGTCGCGTTGCTGTCCGGAATATCGGTTCCGTTCTTCGTCCATTTGTAACCACTGACGGTGACGCTTGGAGGAACATCCAGGCCGACCGAAAAGGTTGCGATGCCTCCAACCAGGACATAACGGTCGACGGGTTGGGAGAGAATCTGGGCGCCAGCTGAAGTGCTGAACGGGGATAGATACTCGCCCGGAATCGGCAGGGTCGCGTCGATCGTCCCCCCCGGATCTTGCACCGCAACGGCAACATTGTCTCCTCCACCTCCTTCTTTGAACAGGACCTCGACATAATACGGTTTACCCTTGGTGAGGGTAATCTTGGCGCCGCCGTTGGCGGGATCCTTGGTCCCCCACTGCGTGCTTACGAACGTCGACGAGTTCTTGGTGGCGGCATCGCCACTGCTGGCAGAATCCCAGATGCGCGGATTACTCCATCCCCCTTCCTGGGCAATCAGCTTCTTGTTGGCCGGATCATCATCGGTGCTGAGGAACAATTGCGATGTGTCGTCCGAGCAAATCCAAAAAATATAGTCGCCGGTGGACGGTGGATAGAAGTAGCCCTGCATTTGGGCCCCGTAATTATCGGCATAAGCGTTGTTGGCGGCGGTGCCGATGTCCCCGGTGGCGTTCCATTCAAAATACGTATAATAATACTTTACATCAGGATTGTCAGGGAACTTAGCGTTGCCTGTGAGATCGGTAATGGCCGTGCCACTGCCGATATCGAGGAACCCCTTGGCGCTGATGGTCCCCTGGGGGGTGGCCGGCGCCGCTCCAAACACGGCGCTTCCGCACCAGCCTAATGCAATGAGTGCTGCGAGAAGTTTTTTGGAAGGTTTTCGAGACATAACATCTCCTGTTCGATAAGGTGTCGTGGCGTGATGAATGGTGACTATGGGATACTCGCCCATCGTATACCATTGGTTCCAGCTATCTGAGTCGCTGGTCACACCAACCCCTTGTTGGGCGAGTTTTCTTTACTAAATCCTTTCTAACCTTGCAATGATAAACGATACAAATATCATGGTGTCATGTCGATTCTGTCCTGGCTTGACCCATCACTAATCGGCTTCTATTATTCCAAAAAATCAGAGGCAGTGAGTTATTCCTGAAACAAGAATCACCGATTCTATAGGAGGTGTGCGGCAAGTTCCCACGGCCTTGCGAGTTGTTGGTCAGGCGGTTTTATGTATGGCAACCCTAACGATGCTTATCCTGTGTACGACGACGATATGGGCATTGAGTTCGAGCCCGCAGTCGGCCCAGGCGCGGACTGTGGCCGAAGCCGATGATCGAGTTCCCCAGCCGCAGGCGGAGGCGGCGGCCCTGAAGCGGGAAGCCGTGGCTGTGGCGATCCGGGTGTCCGAAACCTATCCCCAGGATGCCTTGAGCTTCGCACTCCTTGGGGCGGCGTATTACAACACCGGGCAGTCTGAAAAGGCGATCAAGCATCTTCAGAAGTGTCTCGAGTTGAGCCCGAATCAATCGGACGCCTATGAAGTCCTGGCCCGAGTGGCTTATGAGAAAGGGCAACTTGATGAAGCCGTGCGGCTTTGTCAGGAGTCGATCCAACGTGGTCCGGCAAATCCCCAAGTCCTGAACCAACTGGGACGAGCGCTCATGGATCAGGGAAAGACTGCGCAGGCCATCGAGATTCTGCAACGCGCTGTCCGTCTGCCCAAGCCTCTCAGCGAAAGCAGCTATCTCCTCGGACAAGCCTGCCTTCAATCCGAAAACTACTTGCAGGCCAAGGAGAGCTTTCAGCGGGCCATCGCCTTGATGCCTGACCATACTCAGGCGTTTTTCGGGCTCTACACCGCATGCCAGCGGCTGGGACAAACCGAAGAGGCTGCCCGGTATCGCGAGCAGTTCCAGAAGCTTGAAGCAATCGATCGCCGATCCTTGACCGACCGTAGCGGCCGCGAGGATACTCTGACCGGCCTCCCGTTGGTGCGCAAAACCGTCGCTCAAACCCTCTTCGGCGCCGCCCAGATCTATAGTGTTCACAACGAATCGGCTAAAGCGGCGGAGCTGTTCCTTAAATCGGCCAGGCTCGACACAGACAATCCCGTATATCGGCTCTCTCTCGAGGCGCATTATGTGAAGCTTAAGGCATTTGCGGAAGGACTGGCTGTATTCAATCAACTGATCTCCGAACAGCCAACGAGCAGCTTGAATCACCTTTTTTTAGGACGGTTTCATGGCCGGCTCGGACAGTTCGAGCCAGCCGAACAAGCTTTTCGAAAGGTCCAGCAGTTAGCCCCCCAATGGGCTGAAGGCTATCGCGCACTGGCCGAACTCTACCTCCGATCCAATCTCAAGCCCGCTGAGGCGCAGTTACTGGCCCAACGCGCTGTCGAGATCGAACCTACCCATTCACACTATTACTTGCTGGCAGTCGCCTGCGTGAAAAACAAAGACCGCCCAGGCGCCAGGGAAGCCATAAAACGGGCTCTCGCCTTGAACCCCGGGGAGAACAGGTATCAGGAATTCCTCCAACAGCTTGGAGAATTGCCCTAGGATGATTACTATGCCCGATACCAATCGCCCCTATCCATTCCTCAAACCATGGATTTCGTTCTTATGTCTATTCGCCTGCCCGATCATGGCCGGCGAATCCCAATGCCCCATCCAATTCAGCGACGTCACCCGTCAGACCGGCATTCGCTTTGTCCACACCGACGGCAGTTCCGGCCGTCGTTACATCGTCGAGACCGTCTGTTGTGGATTGGCACTGCTGGACTTCGATCGGGATGGAGACATCGATATTTACTTCGTTAACGGAGCGCCCTTGCCCGGTTCACAAATCGATCCGCCCCCGCGCAATGCGCTCTACCGAAACGACGGTGGCTGGAAGTTTTCCGACGTTACTGCGATAGCCGGGGTAGGGGATACCGGTTATGGACTCGGGGTTTGCACCGGCGATTATGACAACGACGGTGATCTGGACATCTATGTGAATAACTTTGGACCCAACGTGTTATACCGCAACAATGGCGATGGTACTTTTACCGACGTGACTCAAATGGCCGGCGTCGCCGCGGGAAACCAAGTCGGGGCCGGCGCCTCCTTCCTGGATATGGATGGCGATGGCGACTTGGATCTCTTCGTGGCCAACTACGTGGGATTCACCTTCGAAAACCATCGGATTTCCTACATGAGCGGCTTTCCCTCTTATGTCGGCCCCCTGAACTATCCTCCAACGGCCAATGTCCTCTATCGCAACAACGGAGACGGCACCTTCACTGACGTGAGCGTGGCTTCCGGCATTGCCGCCCATCTCGGTTCCGGGATGGGGATGATCTGCGCCGATTACGACAATGACGGCGACACAGATATCATCGTGGGAAACGATCTGAGCGCCAACTTCGTTTTTCAAAATGACGGCACCGGCAAGTTCAGGGAGGTCGGAGCCGCGCTTGGGCTTGCCTACGACGTCTTGGGTAATGTCCACGGGACTATGGCTGTGGAGTGCGCCGACTGGAACAATGACGGCTGGCTCGATTTCTACATGACCGCCTACCAGCGTCAAATGGCCACGCTTTACCAGAACAAAAAAGGGCAATTCTTTGAGGATGTCTCAAGGCAAACCGGGGCGGGCAGCGGCACTTATCCCAATGTCACCTGGGGTACCCGCATGGTCGACTTGGATCATGATGGATACCGCGACATCTTTATTGCCTGCGGCCATTTGATCGACAACGTGGAACAGTTCGATGACACCACCAGCTACCACGCCCGCAATATTCTGCTGCGCAACAATGGCCAGGGCCGGTTCGTAAATGTGTCCGACCAATGCGGAGACGGATTGCTGCCCAAACTCAGCAGCCGCGGGGCTGTCTTCGACGATTTGGACAACGACGGAGACTTGGATGTCGTCATTCTCAATTCGCGACGCGAGCCCACGATCCTGCGAAATGAATCGAAGTCTCCCCATCATTGGGTTCAGGTGCAACTTCGGGGGGGGAAATCCAATCGCGACGGCATCGGCGCCCGGGTGACCGTCCGGGCCGGTGACCTCACCCTAATCGATGAGGTCCATAGCGGGCGCAGTTACCAGAGCGATTCCAGCAAACGGCTTTACTTTGGACTCGGCCCGCGCCAAACGATCGAACAAATCCAGGTCAGGTGGATCGGTGGAGGCGTCGATGTGGTTAAAAATGCCGGCATCGATCGATTGGTGACTGTTGTCGAAGGCAGCACCCAAGTTCCTCCCCCGGAACCCGCTAGCAAGCCATGATCGCTGAAACTGCCCTCGTCCATTCACCCATCCGCAAGCGCAATCGCAGGTGGAGAACCCGCCCGCTTCATTGGGTCGCCTCAGTGGGTCTCCTCTTCGCGACACTGATGGGGGCGGGCGACCACCCCTCACCATTTCTTCTTCGTGATGTGACCCGACAAACCGGAATCCCCTTCATGCACACCGATGGCAGCTCCGGGAAACGTTACATCGTCGAGACCGTTTGCTGCGGACTGGCAACATTCGACTACGATGGCGATGGCGACATTGATATCTATTTTCTTAATGGAGCCCCCCTTCCGCCTTTGAAGATCGATCCACCACCCCGGAATGCTTTATACCGGAATGACGGCGGTTGGAAGTTCACCGATGTCACCCAAGCGGCCGGGGTGGGGGATGCGGGATACGGTCTCGGGGTGTGCGTTGGCGACTATGACAACGACGGTGACCCTGACATTTACCTCAACAACTGCGGTCCCAATGTCCTCTATCGCAATAATGGAGACGGGACTTTCATCGATGTGACGCAAAGCGCTGGGGTCGCCAACGGTCATCAGGTTGGGGCTGGCGCCTGTTTTTTAGACATCGATAAGGACGGCGACTTGGACCTGTATGTTGGAAACTATATCGATTTTACACTCGCCAAACATCAAAACCGCTTTGTCAACGGGCACCCAGCTTATGCCGGCCCCATGATTTATGGTCCCGTTCCCGATACTCTCTACCGTAACAACGGAAATGGCACGTTCACTGATATCAGCCGCGAGTCCGGAATAGCGGCTCATGCCGGCACCGCGATGGGTATGGTCTGTGCCGACTACGACGACGATGGCGACACCGACATCATCGTTGGCAACGATGCGATGGCCAATTTTGTCTGGAAAAACGATGGCGCCGGCCATTTTGAAGAGGTCGGCCTGTTCTCAGGCTTGGCTTATGATCTTAACGGGATCGGCCTCGGCACCATGGGAGTGGAATGCGGGGACTACAACAACGACGGACGACTCGATTTCTACATGACTTCTTACCAGAAACAGTGGGCTATCCTCTACCGCAATCTGGGCAAGGGATTCTTTGAAGACGCCACCCGCGTCACGGGTGCAGGCACTGGCACGTTCAACCATGTGACCTGGGGCGCCGGTCTGGTTGACTTCGATAACGACGGTGATCGCGATCTTTACATTGCCTGCGGGCACCTCCAGGACAACGTGGATCTTTGGGATGACACGACCAGTTACGAGGCCCACAACCTCTTGCTGGAGAACACAGGCGAAGGTAAGTGCACCGATGTTTCCGCCGACTCTGGTGACGGCTTGGCGGTGAAACTCAGCAGCCGCGGCGCCGCGTTCGATGACCTCGATCATGATGGAGATATTGACGTTGTTGTCCTGAATTCGCGACGGGAGCCTACCCTCCTGCGTAATGACTCTCCCCGGCATAACCATTGGATTACACTCCGCCTCCGCGGCAGCCGGAGCAATCGCGACGGCATCGGCGCCAGGATAAAACTAATCGCTGGCAACTTAACGCTGGTCGACGAAGTCCATAGTGGCCGGGGTTACCAGAGTCACTATGGCATGAATCCCCACTTTGGCCTCGGACAGCACACGCGCATCGACCGTATTGAAGTCCGCTGGATTGGCGGCGGAACGACTGTCGTAAAAGACTTAGACGTCGATCGCCATCTCACCATTAGTGAGTAAGAGCCTGTTTGAAAATTCCAAGGGGCGCCCCTTGGAATTCTCAAACAGGCTCTAAGGGCTCCTCAGTCCGTCACAAGCCATTTCCTCAATATCGAGATGCTGGGGATGCCGGGTTGAGCCGAGAGGATATGTCCCGCATCATCCGTGATCACGGTGGAAGGCAGAGGCGGTTCCTGGTCGAGCGCTTTTGCATAATCCGCAACCGCTTCGGCGCGTTTGGTGGGCGGGATATTGACCAGACGAGAGGCGGGCTTCCACTGCTGGGCAAAGGCGCCCAGCTTTGCATTATCGTCTGCCGCATCAATCGGGACCGCGATAAGGTCGACTCCTTCTGGACCTAACGCCTCTTTGAGTCGTTTGAGAGCCGGCAGATCCGAGAGGGTGGATGCGGCTGAGGTCGCAAACGAAATGTAAACCCGCAAACGCGCCGGTTTCGCGGCGCTGTCCAAAGCACGGACTGGAAAGAACGGCCTGACGGCGGATCGCGGTCGTGAGGGGGGGGGCATTGCCCGATAGGTTTGGCGTGTAAAGGGTTCGCCGGAGGGAGAATCGGCAGAATTCTCGTAAACCGTAAGGAGCGTTCCCTCCGGGATGGACTTTGTCGACGCGGTTTTGCCCGATGGCCATCGCACTGAGACGGAGGCAACCGTCTCATGGGAACCAATTCCGATGATCATCGTTGCGGAATGTTGGGTGGACCAACCTTCCCCGCATCGATGTTCTCTCACGATTCTGGTCTTGCCAAGATCGACTGACACACGGGCGCCGAAACCGTCGCGGCAACCGTATTCCTTCGAAGGAGTGGCCGTTCGATTCCCACCCACAAAGCGGATCGCCATCACGCCTCCTTCGAGTCCCGCCTCGGGCATCTTGTTGCGGTAGAGGTTGAACAGCGGCCGATTGGCGTTCACCAACGCCACATCCAGCCAGCCGTCGCGATCATAGTCCAACACGGCAAAGCCCCGGCTGTCCGCCACATTGTCCAAACCCGAAAGGCCGGAGATGTCTTCAAAGGAACGGCCTTGGCGATTGGCGAAGTAACGATTGCGTTCTCCGCCGTGGAGCGAATGGACCCAAATCCGATCTCCCTGGCGCTCAACTCCCGCCAGTCGCGCGTCGATCTGCGGACCGAGATTGTCGGGGGGCGGTGTTCGCTTCCATTCCGGAGAGAAACGAAAGCTGGGACGCGACATGTTTTCGTCCGCCCGAACCATGGTGCGCCATAGGTTGCTTTCGAGGTCCAGGTCAGAGGCCAGTTCCTGTGGCGCAGTGTAGTATCCGCTCATCACGTAGAGATCAAGGAAAGTATCATTGTCAAAGTCGGCAAAGCACCCCCCCCAGGACCACCCGATTTTCTTGACGGTCATGGCGGGAGGTTCCAGACCCGCAACCTGCCTGAACTTGCCATTCGATTCCCTGTGATATAGAAAATTGCCATTGGCAGAGTCAGCGAACAACGGATTGAGCCCCGGAATCCTCGCGGTCATCCGTCGGCCAGCATCGCTATACATATTCGAGATGTAGAGATCATCCCGGCCGTCATTGTCATAATCCCCAAACGACGCGCCCATCGAGAATCCATAAGTCGTGAGACCCACCTCAGAAGTCACGTCCTTGAAACCTGCGGGTCCGTCGTTTCGAAACAACACGTTGAGACCCCAATCGTTGGGGATATACAAATCGGGTCTTCCATCCTCGTTGTAATCACACCACGTTGCCTGAAGCGAATTGCGCCACAAACCCACCGTTTCGCTTTCCGGGGCGATCTCGAAACGACCTTCCCCACGGTTGACGAGCAAGACATTGGGAGGACCCAACTGGTCCAGCACCGTAACACCATGGCTCCGCTTATGTTCCATAAGACGGCGACGGAAATCCCTGGCTTGTTCCGGCGAAAAGAACTCATCCGGCCAGTCAAAATCTCCCTCTTTCGCTGCCTGCGCATAACCTCCGGATGAGCCCGAGCCCGATGGGGCCGCAGGTCGGTATGTGCAGAGATAGATATCCAGCAAACCGTCCCCATTGTAATCAGCCGCCGACATGGATATGACCGCCATCGGCATGAACTTGGGGATGGGATACTGGTAAAACACGCCACCACGATTTTCCAAATAGCTCGTCCTCAACAGGCTGCGTCCAAGCATCACATCCAGATCGCCGTCATTGTCAAAGTCCGCAAAAATCGCGCAGGTCGTATGCCCGGGCAAATCCAGCTTGTACGCCGCCGCTTCTTCCGTGAATGTCCCGTCGCCGTGGTTGATCAACAGCATGTTTTTCCCCAGCCGCACGCAAATGTAAATGTCATCGAAACCATCGCCATTGACATCAGCAATAGCGATGCCTTCTTTCTGATTGACCGAAATTGCGGCAAAATAGGGATGAGGCAGGTTCTTCATCCCCTCTCGATAGTGTTTCAGGTTCGCTTCGTAATGCAGGGAGCGCCGCAGCATCTTGGGATCCTGGGGCGGACGCAATGCCGCATCCAGCACCTCGACAAACAGACGTTTTAGACTGCCGTTCCAGCGCATTTCCTCGGTTTTCCAGCCAGTAATCTGCCAATCGCCGGCCTTGCCCTCTGCAGTTTTTGAACGTCCCCAGTTCAATCTCATCTTGGCTCGCAAAGAGCGCCATTCACCTGACTTCATATAGGCTAAGCCCTCAAACCGGCCCGACGCTTCATATCGAAACATGTCGCCGTGGGGGTGCTCGCCATCGATGATCTTCAGCTTGGCATGCTCAAAAAAGGCAACCGCATCCATTAACGGCCGCCATAAGTCCGGTTGTATCCCTTGTTTTGAACCTTTTTCCAGCGGCCAGAGTTGTGACTCAGCCATCAGCCCCTTGTTCGTCGTCATCTGAGGCGCAGGACCGATATCGATCCAGGTGACCGAAGACGCAAATATCGATGCCGCTTCCGATTCCGATTCTGGCAACCGCAGATTCAGCATGCCTTTGGACAGCAGGCTCATCTTTCGCGCCAGCACAAGTTGAGTCTCCTCGGAGGCAATCAGCGCGCTGATGATGGCATCGTCGGTTTGCGCCGGTACACTCGCCAGAACTCCGTCCGGCTTCGCCGATGCTTTTGTGGGCCAGTGATCATAGATTTTCCATGCCGGATATGACAAGGCCAGCACCGCCACGAGGCGTAATAAGACCGGTTGATGCCGCCCAATCCACAGGGCCGCAACCACAAGGAATCCAATGACAACACCGAGCCATCGCGCATCCAGGATCGCCCACAAGCCAACGCCAAGCCAAGCCGCAGCCAATAAGACCAGAAAAATCGCTGGCTTGGGCCGGTGATTGGACAGGGCTCGAGAAGGGGGCTTTATCAGCCTCTCGGAATCGTTCCCCTTGCGCGACGCAGACCGGTCAGTATTCTTTGGATTCTGTTTCATGCCTCGCGATTTTTTGATCTGTTTTTTTCTTGACACATTTTCTGCCTTTTTGCAATAATAGAATCCGTGAACACGAATCGTTTCTCCAGGGGGGCCGTGTTTTTCTCCAGCCTGCTTTTTTCCATGGCGCAATTCACTCAGGCCCAGGAAGTCTTGTGGACCGTCGGTCTGGATGATAACGGGTGGCCGTGTCCCAGCGCGGCCGGAGGGCCTGACGCCTGTTTTGTCCAGGAAAACGCCGTGGTCAATCCTCTGCCGGGCTCTCCATTCAGCCCGGCCGCGGATCAACAGTCCGATAATGATTACTACCTGGCCGGCGACTTCTCGATCGTTATCCCAGGCAACGGCGAATACGACCCCGTGGGCTTGGTCGATGTGAATGAGGAGGCCGCTGAACGGGCTTTGACCCCCGGGAATTCCGAGTTGCGGTATCACTTCAACCTGCCTGCTAACCTCAAGTCCACTGACCTGCTCTCCGTCACTTTTGATGCCTCAAATCTCGAAACCGATGGAATCCCGGATCCGCGCTATGGCGTCGCGGTCTATTTCAACGGCGTCCTGGTTCAGCCTCAGATTGTGATCCGCCCCGCCCAGCTCGATCTCGAGTACAGCACGGCTCCATTTACTTTGGAGAGCGTCGATGCCGGTGTGGGGCCGGGCTATGACAACATTGTGACTCTGAGAGGCACCGATTATAGCGCCGATGGCGGTGGGCGATGGATGGGGGTTGATTACGTGCAGATTACTAAAGAGGCCACTGCGGTGCCCAAGCCGGTTTTTCCGTGGTCTGTCGGCAATGAAGACGATGCGTGGACCGCCGGTGACGGGGGAGGGGCCAACGCCACTTTTGTGGAAGGGAATGGATCCGTTAATGCCTTGCCGGGAAGTCCCACGAGCAGCGAAACGGCAAAAGGCGCGGACAACGACTATTATTTCGCCGGGGTATACACCAATGTCATCGCCGGTAATGGAACCTATCAACCCGTCGGAACGGTTGCGGTGAACGAAGAGGCCGCCGAACGCGGATTTGCCGGGGCTGAAAACGAGTTGCGCTATCACTTCAATCTCCCGGTCACCCTGCAGCCAACCGACCTGGCGGCAGTCGCCTTTGACGCTCTGAATCTCGATGCCACCGGAATAGACCCCCGTTATGGAGTCGAAGTGTATGTTAACGGAGTGCTGGTTCAGCCGGAGATCATCATTCGGCCTGCGCAACTGGATCAGCAGATTACCACCCCCCCGTTCACCTTGGCCAGCGTCAACGCCCAGGTGGGGCTTGGCGCTGACAACATAGTCACCCTGCGCGGCATCAGCTATAGCGCCCAGGGCGGTGGCGATTCGCTCGGGATCGACTTTGTGCGGTTCAAACCGATGCCTCCGCCGCCTTCCATGCCGTGGTCGGTGGGTCGCAACGACAACGCCCAGCCAGCAGGCGATGGCGGGGGACCCAACGCCACCTTTGTCCAGGAAAATGCCACCATCAATCCGCTCCCGGGCGTTCCGAACAGCCCCGAGACCGATGGTCAGGCCGATAACGATTACTATTTCGCAGGCGTCTATACCACAGTCATCCCCGCCAACGGCTCTTACACGCCCATTGGCGACGTTGCGGTAAATGAAGAGGCCGTTGAACGCGCCTTTGCAGCCGCCGACAATGACCTCCGTTTTCACTTCAATCTGCCGAGCACACTCACTTCCGATACCAAACTCACCTTCAGCTTTGATCCCATGAGTCTGGATGAGAGCGGAGGAGATCCTCGCTATGGCGCCGAGGTTTACGTAAACAATGTCTTGGTCCAGCCGGAGATTGTCATCCGACCCGACCAACTGAACCGGACCTTCTTTACGCCCGCCTTTTCGCTCTCCCAAGTCAATGCTCAGGCAGGTCCTGGTTACGACAATATCATTAGCCTGCGGGGTGTGAATTATAACGCCGACGGTGGTGGCAATTGGATGGGATTCGACTACTTCAGGCTTGATCCCGTCCTGCCTCCTCCCTTCCCACTGGACGTTGGAATGGATGACAACTCACAGTCGGGAGGTGTCGGCGGCGGTCCCAATACCATCTTCGTCCAGGAAACCGGAACCAATCCGCTCCCAGGCAATCCGGCCGGCGGCGAAAGAGACGCGTTGAGTGATGACGACTACTATTTTGCCGGGGTTTACTCCAATGTGATTCCGAAGGTGGTTGAGTTCTACGATGGAGTGGATTACCAGCCGGTCGGGACGATTTTGGTCAATGAATATGTTGCCGAACGGGCCTTTGCCGGCTCGGACAATGAACTGCGTTATCACTTCAATTTGCCGTCGACCTTGAAACCCGCCGATCAGTTGGTGGTCAGCTTTGATGCGGTCAGTCTGGATGGGACGGCAGATTTGCCCGATCCGCGCTACGGCGTCGAAGTCTACTTCAATGGCACCCTGGTGAAACCCGAGGTCGTGATTCGGAACCCAGAATTGGATGTCGATTACATGACCGAGCCTTTCACCCTGGCCAGCGTCAATGCGCAGGTCGGACCCGGCTATGACAACATCGTGACGCTTCGAGGCATCAATTATAATGCCGACGGGGGCGGCAATTGGATGGGACTCGATTACGTTTCCGTGGATTCCATGCCACAGCCGGTGTTTCCATTGGCCGTCGGGCTCGATGACGATGGCTGGCCGATCGGAAATGGGGGCGGGCCAAACGCCTCGTTCGTGCAGGAAAACGGAAGCATCAACGATCTTCCAGGCAATCCCAAGAATCGGGAAGTGGCTCAGCAAGCAGACAACGATTATTACTTTGCGGGCGTTTACAACAAGGTCATTTCCGCCAATGGCGATTACACTCCGGTCGGCATTGTCACCCGCAACGAAGAATCGGCCGAGCGCGCTTTTGCCGGCTCGGACAATGATCTGCGATACCACTTCAATTTGCCCGCCACGCTCAGTCCGACCAACCAGGTGGTCGTTACCTTTGATCCCTTCAATCTGGATGATCCCTCCGATGTAAACACAGATCCCCGGTATGGCATTGAGGTTTATTTCAACAATGTCCTGGTCCAACCTGAAATCATTATCCGCACGAATCAATTGGGCGTCGCCCAAACCACTCCTCCCTTCACTCTGGCCAGCGTGAACGCGCAATTCGGTCTTGGCCCGGACAACATTGTTAGCCTCAGGGGCGTGAACTACAACGCGGAAGGCGGCGGCAATTGGATGGGGATTGATTATGTCCAGATTAGCGCTCCCGGCGCGGGCGAGCCGCCCAAGTTCCTGCCGCCCACACTGAGCAATGGAAAACTGACTCTCACCTGGACCGGGACCGGGATCCTCGAATCGGCTCCAGCTGTCACAGGCCAATGGACTACCGTTAGCGGTAATCCCGCCTCCCCTTATACTGTGGACGTTGTGCTGACCGAGACGGCCCGATTCTATCGCCTAAGAAAACCGTAGGGAGAACGGTCTCGAACCGATAGAGATGATCGCTGGCAGGAAGAAATCGTAACTACATTTTGTCTTGATCTAAAGATGCCGTTCGACAGCCTTTCTCCCCGTCGTGCCACCTCCTCCAAGAGGCACCACGATATCCTTGGCTGATGTCCGACTTTGAGGTTTTCTGGACGCCGACCAGCGGAGTCTTGTATGCTCAATTATCCATGTTTCCAGAAAGCATACGTTACTCGATACGGCCTGCAAACCGATGGCCTCGGCGTTTGATACTTGGGTTCGTGTTTAGTCTTCTGGGCGCGATCGTATTGGCCCAGGAATCGGTCCATCCGCTTAAACCGCCCGATCGATCGAGCCCGCGCGCTGCATTGCGGACGTTCCTCGAAGCCGGCGATGCCATGGGCGCATTCCTGGCCCGCGATTATATCCCGTCTCCCACACGCGCCGAATTCCACACGTTGCAGACGATGGGGGACCCCATTGTGCAAGGCCTGGACTTGAGCGGCGTGCCCCCAGCGGCAAGGACCAAGATCGGACGGGCGGCTGCCATGACTCTGTATGTTACTCTCAGCCGCATTCCACTTCCGCCCTTCGAAGAGATTCCCGACGCCAGCCAGCTGATGCCCTCCGCGGGCACCAATGTCACGCGATGGGTGATTCCCAATACCTCAATTGCGCTCGAACGATCCCCCGGGGGTCCCCGAAGTGGTGAGTTCCTGTTCTGTGCCGATACGGTTGCCAAAACAGGAAAATTCTATGAGCGGGTGAAGAAATTGCCCTACATCCGCCCCGTTCCTCTCCAAAACCTGAACGAACTCGTGGCCACCGGCGGCGGATGGATGATTCCGCATGCCTGGATTCGAGCGATGCCTTCTTGGCTTCAAGCCCCCCTGGCCAAGCAGGCTGTTTGGAAATGGCTGGGGGTGTTCCTCCTGTTGGGGGTGTATGTGCTGTTGACGCGGATGGTGTTTCGATTCTCGCGTCGCGGCAGCAGTCAGCACCCGTTCCTGCAAGCATTAGCTCAAGCCATTCTGCCTGGGTTTATTCTGCTGGCCACCCCCGCCTTTGCCTACCTGGCCCTTGTTCAACTCAACCTGCGGGAGGGCGTCGGTGGCATCGTCGAATTGCTGGCGACAGCGATCACGTTTCTTGCCGGCGCCTGGATCTCGTGGCGCCTCGCCCATGTCGTGGCCGAGGCGATCATCGCCTCGCCCCGCATCGCCCCCGAAAGTATCGATGCCCATCTCATCCGCATCTGCACGCGCTTGCTGGGCATCGTCGCCGGCGCGACGCTGTTGGCTTTGGGAGCTGATCGCCTGGGATTACCTCTCTACGGAATCATCGCCGGTCTGGGCGTCGGAGGACTGGCCATTGCCTTGGCCGCTCAGCCAACCATAGAAAACCTGATCGGCGGTCTCAGCCTCTTCGCAGACAAACCCATTCGGGTCGGCGATCTCTGCAAATACGGCGAGGAGATCGGCAGCGTGGAAAGCATCGGAATCCGTTCCACAAGGATTCGGGGAATGGACCGGACCTTGACAACGATTCCCAACGCGGCCTTATCGAGAATGCCGGTCGTGAACTTAACCCGGCGCGATCGGATGTTGATCAAGTGCGTCCTCGGCGTCCGCTATGAAACCAGCCCGGAACAACTGCGCTTCCTGCTCGCTGGAATTCGCGAGCTCCTCCTGAGTCATCCGCGCATTCATCCTGAGACGGCTCGGGCGCGATTGATCGGCTTCGGTGCCTCTTCCCTGGACATCGAGATCCATGCTTATGTGATCACGAGAGATTGGCCCGAGTATCTGGGCATTCGAGAAGACGTGTTTCTTCGAATCATGGACGTCGTCAAGGAAAGCGGCACCGGGTTTGCATTTCCATCGCAAACCCTTTATTTCACTCGTGATGACGGACTAGATAGCACGCGGAGCCAGAAGGCCGAGGCTCGTGTGCGGGAATGGCGGGAGAAGGGCACTCTGCCTTTTCCTGACTTCTCCCCGGAGCAAGCGCGACAGTTGCGTCACTCGCTCGTCTTTCCCCCTCCCGGTTCCCTAGGATCGCCTGTGGCTGGAATGTCGACCGCAACCCGAGCGCCTTCCCCCCCGATCTCCCCTTGACAGCAGCCGGGAGCGAGTCCCCTTACTTCGATATCAGGGCCTCGGATAACTCGGCCCTCCGAAACGGGCGGTTCATGGGGAGAGATCAAGGATGCTGCGACCTTTGCCTCACCGAATCGGGCGGGGGGATCAGGTCCGCGCGACTTGGCATAACAACGATCCGTCGGGCCCAAGAACCTGAACCAACAACGGCATCTGGCCCACGGCGTGAGTCGAGCAGCTCAGGCAGGGATCATACGCGCGAATCGCGGCCTCGATACGGTTGAGCGCGCCCTCCTTCACAGGTTCCCCATGGACGTAATGCCTCGCGACTTCCTCGACGGCCCGGCTCATGGCGTAGTTGTTGTTCCCGGTCGCCACGATGAGATTGATCTTCTCCAGGCGGCCTTGCTCGTCCACCCAGTAATGATGCCAAAGCGTCCCGCGCGGTGCTTCGATGACGCCGACGCCCTCCCGCTTGGACGGCCGGGCAATCGTCCGAATGTCCGTCGAGAGGATGTCGGGTTCCTCGAGCAGTTGGTGGGCGCGCTCAATCGCGTAAAGATTCTCAATGAGCCGCGCCTGGTGATAATATAGGGAACCTTCCACAGTCTTTCCTTTGCCTAAACGATGGAACAGCTCAAATTCCTTTTGCGCCAGCGGAGTGGAGATTTTTTCGGCGGTGTTCAGGCGTCCCAGCGGACCCACCCGATAAACACCACCGGGCCAGCCGAGTTTGCGATGATACGGAAACTTCAAGTAACTCCAGTCCTCAACACGTTCGGCGATGTGGTCAAGGTATTGATGGCCATCGAACCGTTCAAGCGGATGTCGTTGCGGATCCACCATCCTCAGTGCACCTTCGTAAAGCGTGACGGCGTTGTCCTCGCTGACCATCCCAAGATAGTTGGACGGGAACGAGGCGAACACGTCCATATCCTCCGCGTGTTCCTCCATCCAACTTTTCATAATCGCAAGCCCCTCTTGCGCATGGCCGATCATCGTCTCGACACCGGCCAGCATCGCGTCGCGATTGCCAACAGATAACGCTCGGGTGACCCCCCCTGGCACGGCAAACTCGGGATGGATCCGCCTTTCCCCGAGACGCTCGATGATTTCCTGTCCATACTTTCGCAATGCGATGGCCTTCAGGGTGAGCCCCCGATTGGCCTCGTAAAGGCCCGCAACATTGCGGATCGAGGGATCGGCATCAAAGCCCAAAATCAAATCCGGCCCGGCGAGCTCGAAGAAATGCATCGAGTGCGACTGAATGATTTGGCCCATGTGCATCAGCTCTCGCAGCAACCGCGCCGGTCTTGGCGGCTCAATTCCCAGGATCTCATCACAGGCCTTCGCCGATACCAGGTGGTGGCTGACGGGACAGATGCCGCAAATGCGTTCCGTGATCAGCGGCATTTCGTAAAACATCCGGCCTTCGCAGAACTTTTCGAAGCCGCGGAATTCGTTCACGTGAAGACGCGCTCGCGCAACGTTGCCGGCATCGTCGAGGCGGAGGGTGACCTTTGCATGGCCTTCGATGCGAGTAACCGGTTCGATGGTAATCGTCTTAGACATGACGGTTCAATGCCAGTCAAGGTTTTTGCCCGTCAACGCCGGTTTACGGCCTGCGGCCAGTTCGAGGAGGACATGCAGAATGGCTTCCGGTGGCGGCGGACAACCCGGCAGGTATACGTCGACCTTGACGACCTGATCCAGCGCCCGAGCGTCCTGCATCACCGCAAGCTCCGGATCCTTTGGGACTCGGCCCTCGAACGTGCTTTCGGTTTCGACGTAAGCCCGATTCAACGCCGCACAGCAACCGACCCCATTGCGCAATGTCGGCACGCCGCCAAACACCGCGCAGTCCCCCAGGGCCACAAGCACTCGGCAACGCGCGCGCATTTCCCGGGCAACACGCTCGGTCGAGGAGTTGTTGATGCAACCCTCCAGAAGGCCGACATCGACCCCTTGGGCAGGGGGGTGTTTCAGGTCGGTAATCGGTGTGGCGTGGAGCGAGGCGTGTTCGAGCAGCGTGACCAGTCGCTCATCGATGTCGAGCAAGGACATATGGCAGCCCGCACAACCCGCCAGCCAGTCGCTCGCGATTGTTGCTTTGTTCAACATGAAGAGTCCTTCCGTCATTCGAGCCGGCTGAGTTGATCGAGCGTCTCGTGCGACAGGCTTTCCCCCATCCGCCGGGCCAGGTTGGCAAACGTTTGCCAGGGCGCTCTCACCGATGCTGGCGGCTGCAGCAGGGGGACAACAGGCAAACGCCGGGCTTCGAGGTTGATGATGTGGCCGCGTTGTTCCGCCCAGATTGGCGATGGCAACACCACGTCCGCCGCATCCGTCCAGGACGAGCGAAAGGCAGCCTGGACGACGCTATAGCCCAGAGACGGCAGCCCCTGCCCGTTTGCCAAATCGTCGCCGAGCAAGGCATATAAGGCGTCGCCGCGCACCGGATGCGGATAGAGACCCAGCCGTGCCGCGCCGATGGCATTTGTGCCCCGGACCAGGGGCAGGAAACGCGCCTTCGACGGCAGTGAACGCAATGCCGCGTAAACCGTGCTGCTTAATCCCGAACCATAAAGCAGCACCGGCCTTTGCGCCGGTTCGATGGCTTTGCGCAATTGCACAATGCCACTGATCCGAAGGTGGTAAGTGGTCTTCAATTTTTCAAAAGGCGACGCCGCATGGAAGGAAATGTCCTCGAGATCGAGATGGAATTCAGCCCAAGGATCGAGGTCAGTGGATTCGTCGTTGACAATCAGCAGGCGAGCCCCTTGGTCGAGCGCGCGACGAATCAGATGATGCAGCACTTTCTGGTGTTCGCCCGGATTGCCTCCGATGAGCACTAGGCAATCGGAGTCAGATACGTCGCGCAACGACGCCAGGGCGCCAAGCTCCAGCGGCGGAACCTCGCCTTCGAGCAGCGCGACCTCGCTGCTCTCCAAAACCTCATGGAAAAAGCATGCAAACGCCGCGAGAGACTCCGAGGGAAGCCGCGGTGAGACAACGCCGGCCACCAACTGGGCTTCGCTGAATCGACCCGCCACCCGAGCCAGCGCTTCTTCCCAATCGGCCTCGACTTGATGGTCGCCGCGCCGGATGAGCGGTTTCAGAATCCGCGCGGGTTTCGGTTCGAGGACTTCAAACCGCCCCTCCGCGCAGAGCAATCCCCCGTTAGGGGCGTTCCAATCCCCCTCGATGCGCAGCAGGTGATTGTCGAGCGCGACAGCTTGGATGCCGCAGCCCATCGCGCAACCCACGCAGGTGGCGGCTGTGCGTGTGAAATGCGATTCGCGGCCAAGATAAACGCTCCCGCGATCCTGCAACGCACCGGTTGGACAGACCTGCAGGCATGTGCCGCATGACACGCAGCTCGATTCGCCGAACGGCACTTCGTCATCGGCGCACACCAGGGTCCGCGCGCCCCGCTGAGCGAGGCCGAGCGTATGGTTGGCCGCAATTTCCTCGCAGGCGCGGATGCAGCGGCGGCACAGAATGCAGCGGCCGTGGTCCATCACGAAAAACCTTCGCGATGCGTCCAAAGGCCAATGCTTCCGGTAATCCGGGGCGTAAGCCCAACATTCGAGCCCATGCTCGTAACCGAGCTTTTGCAGCTCACAATCGGAGGTCTCAACACTGCCGCTGACCGGACAGAACATGCAGTAATGGGTTCGCTCGGAAAAAATCAGGTGCAGGGTGGCCTTGCGTGACGCGAAGATCGCGGGTGTGTCCGTGCGCACGACCATGCCTTCGGTGACCGGGAAAGTGCAGGCGGGCTGGAGCCCGCGTTGCTTTTCGATTTCTACCAGACAGATGCGGCAGGCGCCCTGGGGCTTGAGCCGCGGATGGTGGCACAACACCGGGATGCGGATTCCGGCGGCGGCTGCCGCCTCATAAACCGTCTGTCCGGCTTGCGCTTCGACCACGCGGCCGTCGATCGTGAGATGAACGAGATCCGTTCCGCTCATGGGGCTTCCTCCCCTGAAGCTGTCGGTCGCGGCAGCCCCATCCGGTCCAGCCATTCCAGGTCGCACCGCAAACAGCGCTTCGCTTCCGCCCGCGCCGCAGCCTCGTTCAGGCCAAGTTCGACTTCGCGGAAATTGCCTTCGCGCTCGGCAATCTCGAGCTTGGCAGCGAGGGGACGATGCGCGCGGCTGTAGTCATCGAGGTTGTGCTTTGACGCGATGTCATGGCGGGGCGTCATGAAGCGCGGTTTGGAGGTCCGGCCGGTGCGAACCCATTCATCAACGGCGATGGCAACCAGGTTGCCATGGGCGATGGCCTCCACGATCGTTGCCGGGCCGGTGACAGCGTCACCCGCGGCGAACACGCCGGGCTGGCTCGTGACAAAAGCGTCATTGACCTCGATCGTTCGGCCGCGTGTGATGGCCAACTGTTCCGGTTGCATCCAGGATAGATCCGGCATTTGGCCAATGGCGGGTATGAGAATGTCCAACAGCAGCGTGTAACTTTCAGCCTCCATCGCCACCGGCTTGCGGCGGGCTGTATCGTCAAAATTCCCCAGCCGCTGGCGTACCAGGCGAACGCCGGTCACACGGGTCTCGCCAAGGATTTCGGCCGGATGGACCAGGGTGTGGAAATGAACGCCTTCATGGAGGGCGCCCTCGATCTCTTCCGGCAGGTGCGTTGCCGGCATGTCGTCGCCCGTGCGGCGATACATGACGTGGACCTCCCGCGCCCCGAGCCGCAACGCGACGCGCGCGGCGTCAATCGCCACATCGCCCCCCCCCACCACGCCCACCCGCTTGCCCTGCAGCTCGGGATAGGTCGCCGTTAGTGCCTCGCCGAGCGCGCGCCGGCAGGAATCCAGCGCGGTTTCGCGAAGAAAATCCAGACCTGCGACGACGCCGGCCTTCTCCTCGCCTGGAATGCCTAAGTGCCGGGGGCAATGGGCGCCGATCGCGAGCACGACGGCACTGAAACCCAGCCGCTCCCGCAGTTCGTCGAGCGTGAAATCACTGCCGAGAGTCTGATCGCAGCGAATGTCAACGCCAGCCCGTTTGATGTTTTCGATCTCAAGAAACAGCGGTTTCCGCGGCATGCGGTATTCCGGGATCGCACAGCTCATCATGCCGCCGGGTACGGATAGTTTCTCGAAAACCGTGACGGCATATCCGAGTTGCGCCAGACGCAACGCCGCGGTCAAGCCCGCCGGGCCCGAGCCGATCACGGCGATCCTTTTGCCGGCAGCTGTTCGGCGTTGTTCCGGCGTGCCGAGCGGCTCAGGGGTCCACGGCACCTCCCGTTCATGTTCCGCCATGAACCGCTTCGTCAGACGGATGGCGATGGGTTCATCCAATTCCGCGCGGCGGCATTTCGTCTCGCAAAACGCCGGGCAGGCACGGCCGCAGATGATCGGAAACGGATTCCTTTCCCGATGAATGGCAAGGCCTTCGGCGTAACGGCCTTGAGCGATCAGCGCCAGATAGGCCGGAGTATCGACACCGGCCGGACAGGTGTTCACGCATTTGGCGCGAACCAGTTTCTTGCACTGGCCGGAGGGACAAAGCCGTTCATCTATGTGGGCGAGTACTTCCTTTTCAAAGAAATGCAACACGGACATCACCGGTCCGGGCGTGCGCTGGCCGAGGCCGCATAGCGACGAATTCATCATGTGCGCCGAAAGTTCGCGAAGTGCCTCCAAATCCTTGCGCGTTCCTTCGCCCTCGGTGATCCGCCGTAGGATGTCCAGAAGCCGTTGGCCGCCGATTCGGCATGGCGCACACTTGCCGCAAGACTCGGCGGCTGCAAACGTGAGGAAATACTGGGCCAGTTCGACCATGCAGGTGTCGTCGTCCACCACAATCATCCCGCCGCTGCCCATTACGGCGCCGGCTTCCTGAAGAGAATCGAAATCCACAGGCGTGTTGAGCGAGGAGGCCGGCAGGCAGCCGCCCAGCGGACCCCCGGTTTGCACTGCTTTGAACAGCCGGCCACCCGGAATACCGCCTCCCACATCGAATATAATGTCCCCCAGCGGAATGCCCATAGGAACCTCGATCAGGCCGGTGTTATGGACTTTTCCCGTAAGGGCAAAAACCATCGTGCCCGTCGATTTGGGGCTGCCAATGTTCTTGAACCACGACGCGCCCCTCAGGATGATGCGGGGAGACATCGCGTAGCTCTTGACATTGTTGATATTGCTGGGTTTGCCCCAGAGCCCGCTGACGGCCGGAAAGGGGGGGCGCGGGCGGGGTTCGCCCCGGCGGCCTTCCATTGAAGCGATGAGAGCGGTTTCTTCGCCGCAAACAAAGGCGCCCGCCCCGCCCTTGAGCGCGATTGAAAAACTGAACTTGGTGCCGAGGATGTTTTCACCGAGGAGACCGAGGTCGGTCGCCCGCTCGATGGCGGTTTCGAGGCGGTCAATAGCCAGCGGGTATTCTTCGCGGCAATAAATAATGCCTTCGCGGGAACCCATGGCATAACCGGCAATCGCCATGCCTTCGAGAACCGCATGCGGATCGCTCTCGAGAATCGAGCGATCCATGAACGCGCCAGGATCACCCTCGTCCGCGTTGCAGATGATGTATTTCGTATCGCCCGGGGATTTGCGGCAGAGCTCCCATTTCGTGCCGGTGGAAAAACCGCCTCCGCCCCGCCCGCGCAAACCGGATTCCTTGATTTCGCGAATGACTTCCTCCGGCGACCAGGAGCTGAGCACGCTGCCCAGCGCGCGATAGCCGTCACGGGCGATGTAATCCTCAATTTTTTCCGGGTCAATCAGGCCGCAGTTGCTGAGCACGATGCGCATCTGCTTGCCGGTGAATGGCAAATCGCGAAACTGAGGGAGGTTGAGGATAGCTTGAGGTTCGTTGTCCGGCTGTTCCCCATCGGACAGGCGGCAGATGACCCATTCGCGTACCGGTTGGCGGTTGACCACGTGTTCGTCGACCAGGCGCGCGACCTTGTCGGATTGAATATTCGCATAAAGCACGCGCGACCCGCCATTAAGCTGGATATCGACCAGCGGTTCCTTCGCGCACATCCCGATGCAGCCAACGCCGACAACCTGCGCGGCCACGTTCCGGCGCGCGATTTCCTCTGTGATGGCCTGCAACGTTTCACGAGCCCCCGCGGCGATTCCACAAGTGCCCGTGCCCACGCAGATTACCGCCCCGGCCCGGGCCCGGGTTGCCAGCGCCTGCTGAAGCGTTTCACGCAACGGCGCTAGATCCTGGATGGAATGAAGCCGGGTCATGGAGCGGTTGTTGAAATCACTCGAGGACCTTCACTCGCTCAACAAGCGCCTCGGCGCTCAGCCGAGCACAGACTTTGTTGTTGATCAGTGCGACCGGTGATATGCCACAGGAGCCAAGACAATAAACGACTTCAAGACTCAACCTGTAATCGGGTGTGGTCTCGCCCGGCGCGATGCCCAGGATCTCCTGCAGGGCCTCAAGATTTCGGCCGGCCCCGCGCACGTGACAGGCTGTGCCATCGCACACTCGCACCAGATTCCGGCCGCGCCGTGTCAGATGGAATTGCGCGTAAAAGGTGGCCACGCCATGAATGCGGCTTAACGGGATTCGTGTCTGCCTGGAGATCAAGTGGATCGCCTCGCGCGGCAGGTAACCGTAAAGATCCTGTGTCCGCTGCAGGATGGGAATAAGAGAACCCTTCTCTTCCTTGAATTGTTCGAGAACACGACTGAGACGGGAGAGGTCGGTCGATGGTTCTGCGAGGCCTTTTCCAAGTCGGCTCTGAGGCGCTGATGGAGTCATAAGCGGGTACTCGATTGTCTGCCGGGCGCCCCATAATTGTTTGATATTTTCGATCCGTCTACAAGCACATTTTCACAGAACCCGCGACTCAGCAGCGCGTATTCATGAAGGGTTTTTCACAGTTTAGGCCGCTGGCGGGTGACAAAGGCCACGGCCATGGCCAGATTATCTTCCCCCATGGCGGCTTGGAAATCGGTGAGCGACAGGTGTTGGG
>Ga0116154_10000923_pt1 | contig 28257 bp, 16 predicted proteins | sample AD_UKC030_MetaG_FD_89898 | JGI IMG/M metagenome (GOLD analysis project Ga0116154, IMG submission 89898) | Active sludge microbial communities of municipal wastewater-treating anaerobic digesters from USA - AD_UKC030_MetaG | ecosystem: Engineered > Bioreactor > Anaerobic > Digestate | place: USA... | reverse complement strand
GACGAGCCATGTCCGAAAGTCTTTCCACCATGGCCCAATTGACCCACACCCTTTCGTATGATGCCACAGACGTTTTGCAATTCCACGCCTCCCTCAAAGACCAAACGACCAAGGACCTTTTACCGAAAATCACGTTGAATGACATTCTCCTGTTCGCCGTCTCCCGCGTTTTGAAAAACTACCGCGATCTCAATGCCAACCTGATCGGCGGAACCAAAATGCATTACTATAACCATATGCACATCGGCATCGCGACGGATACCCCCCGCGGATTGGTCGTCCCCACTCTGAAAAATGTCGATCGGATGACATTGGCGGAAATCGCCACTTCTTCGAAAGAGTTGATCGCCAAAGCCATTTCCGGGCGGATTGACCCCGATTTGCTGAAAAACGGTTCCTTCACCATTTCCAATCTCGGCACCCTCGACATTGAACATTTCACGCCGATCATCAATCCTCCCCAAACCGGAATCCTGGGGGTCAACACCATCATGATCCGCACCAAACTCGATCCCAGCGGATTACCCGTATTCTATCGGGCGATGGGATTATCGCTCACGTATGATCATCGGGCGATCGACGGGGCCGGAGCTTCCCGCTTTTTGAAAGAATTGAAAGAGTATCTGCAAACATTTTCCACCCGGATCGCTGCCGAAGCGATCGGGCTGAAATAGGAGGCTTTTATGGAAAAATTCGATCTCATCATCATCGGCGGAGGCCCCGCGGGATATCATGCCGGCGAACGCGCCGGACATGCCGGCTTCAAAACCTTGCTGATTGAAAAAGAACATCTGGGGGGCGTCTGTCTGAATGAAGGATGCATCCCCAGCAAAGCCTTTTTGAACAGCGCCAAAATGTATGCTCACGCCCTGCACGGGGAGAAATTCGGCGTTTTCGCCGAGAACGTCCGGTATGATCAAGGAATCGTCGTGGATCGCAAAAATACGATCGTCCGCCGTTTGATCGCCGGGGTCAAAGCCCAATTGAAAAGCGGGAAAGTCACGATCATCGAGGGCAATGCGTCCGTCAAAGGAAAAACCTCTGAAGGCTTCCTCGTCCAGGTCGGCGAGGAAACGTATTCCGCAACCCGTTTGCTTGTCGCTTCCGGGGCGGTTCCCGTCATTCCGAACATCCCTGGCTTGCGCCAAGGAATCGAAGAGGGAATCGTATTGACCAACCGGGAGATCCTCGATTTAAAAACGATCCCCGAACGCTTGACCATCATCGGGGGAGGCGTCATCGGATTGGAAATGGCCTCCTATTATTCCGCCATCGGCACTCAAGTTCAAGTCGTCGAGATGATGAACAAAGTCGCCGGTCCGACGGATGAGGAGTTGTCAACGCTTCTTCAAAAGACGTTGGAGAAAAACGGCGTGAAGTTCTATTTGAACAGCACCGTGACGGCCGTCTCGCCCACCGAGGTGACGTTCACGTTCGAAGGAAAAGACGTTAAGATTGCCCATGAGAAAGTCTTGTTGTCGATCGGCCGTCGTCCGGCCACCGCGGGGTTGGGACTGGAGACCCTCGGCGTCGAATTGGCCAAAAACGGCGCCGTCATCACGGATGACAAACTGCAAACCAACGTGGCCAATCTCTATGCGGCCGGGGACGTCAACGGAAAATCCATGCTCGCCCACACTGCTTACCGGGAGGCCGAAGTCGCGATCCATTCGATGACCCAAACGGTGGATCGGATGAATTATGACGCCATTCCTTCCGTCATCTATACCCAACCGGAAATCGCCACCGTCGGATTGACTGAACGGGCGGCCAAAGAAAAAGGGCTCGATGTTCGCGTCGTTACCCTCCCCCTCGCCTATTCCGGACGGCATATGGCGGAAAACACCGAAGCCGACGGCTTTTGCAAATTGATCGTTAATTCCAAAACCCGCACCTTGGTCGGAGCCCATCTGGCTTCCTCCTATGCCAGTGAAATCATCGTCATGCTTTCTTCAATGATCGATTTGGAAATCGATGTTCAAAACATCACCCGATTGGTCTTTCCGCACCCGACCGTCGGCGAACTCATCAAAGACACCTTGTTTCAACTATAGGAGGAAACATCATGCCAAAAAGTCAATTCATCGATCCCGGACTGCTCCGGAAAAAAAGCCAGATATCCTTTGAAGACATTCCCGTCAATCAATATGACCGGACCGTCGAACAAGAAAAATCCCGATATTCGAACGAAGATTTCCTGCGGATCTATCGCGACATGGCGATTCTTCGCGAATTCGAATCGATGTTGCTCAGCATCAAAGTTCAAGGCGAATACCAAGGATTCAAATACTCGTATCCCGGACCTGCCCATCTTTCGATGGGACAAGAATCCGCTGCCGTCGGGCAGGCGTATTTGCTGGAAAAAGCGGACATCACTTTCGGATCCCACCGGAGCCACAGTGAAGTGTTGGCCCGCGGATTGGCCTCCATTCACAAATTGAGCGAGACCGAACTCCGTCAAATCATGAAAGATTTCTTCGGCGGAGCCATCTTGTCGGTCGTCGAAAAAAGCAACACCACCGGAAACATCAAAGATCTCGCGATGGATTTTCTGCTCTACGGCGCCCTCGCGGAAATCTTTGCCCGGGAAACCGGATTCCACAAAGGCATGGGCGGCAGCATGCACGTCTTTTTCCTCCCCTTCGGCATTTATCCCAATAATGCGATCGTGGGGGGCTCCGCCCCGATTGCCACCGGAGCGGCCTTGTTCAAAAAAGTCAACGAAAAGAACGGGGTCGTCATCAGCAACACCGGCGATGGATCCGTGGGATGCGGTGTGGTCTACGAATCGATGAACTTCGCTTCAATGGACCAGTTATCCCAGTTATGGGACAAAAAAGGCGGCCTCCCGATTTTATTCAACTTCTTCAATAACGGATACGGAATGGGCGGACAGACCCGCGGCGAAACGATGGCGTATGATTTCTTGGCCCGCTTGGGCGCGGGAGTCTCCCCGTCGCAACTTCATGCCGAACGCGTCGACGGTTTCAATCCCCTCGCCGTCATCGAAGCCATGGAACGCAAACTCGCCCTTCTCAAAGCCGGAAAAGGTCCGGTTCTGTTGGATGTCGTCACGTACCGTTTTGGCGGACACTCTCCTTCGGACTCGATGAGTTATCGGGAAAAAGAGGAAGTGGAAGCGTGGCAAAAACAGGATCCCCTGTTGACCTACCGGGCACGGTTGGTGGAAGCGGGAATCGCCCAAGACTCGGTGTTTGAAGGCATGCTGTCCGACATCAAGAACCGCATGTATCGCATTTTCCGGTTGGCCTCCGATCCGGTCATTTCCCCCTACCACGATTTTCAATCCGATCCGGGATATATCGAATCGCTGATGTTCAGCAATCAATCGATCGACAAAATGGATTCCCGTCCGGTCGACGTTTTGATGCCGATGTCCGAAAACCCCCGCGTCAAACAAAACGCGACCAAATCCCGGTTTGCGTGGGATGCCAACGGCACCGCCGTTCCGAAAATCAAACAATTCAATCTGCGAGACGGATTGTTTGAAGCGATCATCGATCGTTTCTACAAAGACCCGACCCTGATTTCCTACGGTGAAGACGTGCGGGATTGGGGCGGAGCCTTCGCCGTCTACCGCGGATTGACCGAAGCTTTACCCTATCCCCGTTTGTTCAATAGCCCGATTTCGGAAGCAGCCATCGTTTCTTCCGCCGTCGGATACGCGATGAGCGGGGGACGCGTCATCGTCGAATTGATGTACGCCGACTTCATGGGGCGCGCAGGCGACGAAATCTTCAACCAATTGGCCAAATGGCAAGCGATGAGCAGCGGCATCTTGAAAATGCCCGTCGTGCTCCGCGTTTCCGTCGGCGCCAAATACGGGGCCCAACACTCCCAAGACTGGGTTGCCCTTCCCGCCCACGTTCCCGGGTTGAAAGTCGTGTTCCCCGCAACTCCCTATGATGCAAAAGGTTTGATGAACGCTGCGCTCCAAGGGACCGATCCCGTGATTTTCTTCGAAAGCCAACGAATCTATGACAAAGGCGAAGAATTCCATGCCGGCGGCGTTCCCGAAGGATATTATGAAATTCCCCTCGGACTTCCCGACATTAAACGGGTCGGAAGCGATTTGACGATTTTGACGGTCGGTGCCACGTTGTACAAAGCCATCGAAACGGCGAAAATCCTGCAAGATAAATACCACATCTCCGCCGAAGTCATCGATGCCCGCAGCATCGTCCCCTTTGATTACGAACCCGTCATCGCCTCCGTCAAAAAAACCGGAAAGATCGTCTTGGCGAGCGATGCGTGCGCCAGAGGTTCGATTCTGAACGATTTGGCCCGGAACATCACCGAATTATGCTTTGATTACCTGGACGCTCCGCCCGTCGTTGTCGGAGCTCGCAATTGGATCACCCCCCCATTTGAATTCGATGATCAGTTCTTTCCGCAAGAAAACTGGATTTTGGACGCGATTCATGATAAAATATACCCGCTCAAAGGACACATCAGTTCACAAAACAACAGTGATGCCGAATTGGTCCGTCGTAGCAAGAAAGGCGTATAATTCCCTCTATGAATCCCAACATTTCCGAAAAATCCATCAATGCCATCCGCATCCTCTCTGCCGATGCCGTTCAAAAAGCCAAAAGCGGCCATCCCGGTCTCCCGATGGGATCCGCTCCCATCGCCTATGCGCTGTGGGGGAATCACCTCGTTCATAACCCGGCAAATCCCTCGTTTGAAAACCGCGACCGGTTCGTTTTGTCGGCGGGACACGGCTCCATGCTTTTATATTCCTTATTGCATTTATTCGGTTACGGCCTGCCGATGGAGGAACTGCAGAAGTTCCGTCAACTGGGCTCGAAAACTCCCGGCCATCCGGAATTCGGACACACCGTCGGCGTCGAAACGACCACCGGACCGCTCGGCCAAGGCTTCACCAATGCCGTCGGGATGGCGATCGCCGAAACCCGATTGGCGGCGATGTTCAACCGCGAAGGCTATCCGGTGATCGATCACCACACCTATTGCTTATCCGGAGACGGCTGCATGATGGAAGGCATCACCAACGAAGCCGCCTCCTTGGCCGGTTCTTTGGAACTCGGCAAATTGATCGTCTTCTATGACGATAACGAAATCTCGATCGAGGGCGATACGGATTTGGCTTTCCGCGAAAACGTCGGCGCTCGTTTCGAGGCCCTCGGATGGGACGTGTTGCACGCGGACGGGAACGATTACCGCTCCGTCGACGCCGCCATTCACCAAGCCAAATCCTCTGTGGCCAAGCCTCATTTGATCGTTTGTAAAACAACGATCGGATTCGGCTCTCCGTTACAAGGGGAAGAATCCTGCCACGGCGCCCCTCTCGGAGAAGCCAACTTGGAAGCGACCCGCAAAAACCTCGGGTGGACCGAGGCTCCATTCGTCATTCCCGAAGACGTCCGTTCTCACTACGCCGATTTGGCGAAGCGCGGAGCCCAACTCGAAACGTCTTGGAAAGAGCTTTTTGCCCGCTACGAACAAGCCTATCCCGAATTGGCCGCCGAGTATCATTCCTGGATGGAAGGAACACTCCCGGATCTGGCGTCCGTCGACGAGTTATGGAAGTTTGAGAAACCGGAAGCGACCCGCAACACCTCGGAAGTGGTCCTTAACCGCTTGGCCGCCCGCCTTCCCAATTTGATGGGCGGTTCCGCCGACTTGGCCCCTTCCAACAAATCGGTGATGAAAGGCCGTCCGTATTACTCCGCCGAAGAGCGGAGCGGATCCAACCTCCATTTCGGCGTCCGGGAACACGCGATGTCCGCGATTGCCAACGGGATGCAGATCCACGGCGGTTTGCGCGCCTACGCCGCCACCTTCTTCGTCTTCAGCGATTATATGAAAAACGGAATCCGGATGAGTGCCATCATGGGACTTCCGGTCACCTACATCCTGACCCACGACGGCATCGGCGTTGGGGAAGACGGACCGACTCACCAACCGGTGGAACATTTGACCGGCTTGCGGGCGGTTCCCAATCTCCATGTCTTCCGTCCCGCCGACGGAAAAGAAACGACCGCCGGATGGCTCTCCGCCTTATCGGCCAAAGGACCGACTTGCCTGGTCCTCTCTCGTCAAAATCTTCCGCAATACCCCAATAGCGGACACTTGGCCATGAAGGGCGGATACATCCTTCAAGACAGCCGCAAAGCCGAACCCGACCTGATCCTCTTGGGGTCGGGATCCGAAGTCGCGATTGCGATCGAAGCCCAAAAACGGTTGTGGGAAAAAGGCATCGATGCCCGCGTGGTATCGATGCCCTGTTTGGAATTGTTCGATACCCAAGATGCCGCGTACCGCGAATCCGTCCTTCCCAACACCGTTCGCCGCCGGATTTCGATCGAAGCCGGATCGACGCTCGGGTGGTACAAGTATGTCGGGCTCGATGGCAAAGCCATCGGAATCGACACCTTCGGCCTCTCCGCCCCTTACGCCGCCCTCTATGAGCATTTTGGGATCACCCCCGAAGTGGTGGTGGCTGAAGCCGAAAAACTGATGGAAAGGCAATAAAACTCCATTCAACGCCAAAAAAAATCCGCCGATCGGTTCTTCGGCGGATTTTTGTTTGGTTCGAAATCGATTCATTCCATCAAACGGGTGGCTTCCGCCAAAACCCGGGCGTGGGCAATGTCTTCCACTTCTCGGGAGGCGATCATTTGCGCCAACACATTGCCGAGCGCCGTGGCTTCCACGGGTCCGGCAATGATTTTCTTGTGCGTGGTTTGTTCGGTCAACTCGTTCAGAAGGGCGTTTTGCGACCCGCCCCCGATGATGTTGAGGGCGGATATCGGTCGTTGCCGCAAGTCTTCCAGTTGGCGGAGGGTTTTCGCATACTCCATCGCCAAAGAGCGATACAAGCAAAAATACAATTCGCCCAGATTCGCCGGTTCTGGTTGATGGGTTTCCCGGAGGAAACCCTTGATCGCTTCGGTCATCGAAACCGGAGAAAGGAACCGTTGATCGGTCACGTCGACGTGGCCGGAATAATCCCGGTGGTGAGCGGCCAATTCGGCGATTTCGGGGTAGGAGAGGACGACTTCTTGTTCTCTACGGACTTCCTGAACCATCCAAAGGCCCATGATGTTCTTCAAAAAGCGGATCGTCCCCCCCACGCCGACTTCGTTGGTGAACCCGTTTTGACGGGCTTCTTCCGTGACGATGGGCTGCGGCAGTGTCAGTCCCAGAAGCGACCACGTTCCGCTGGAAAGGAACGCCGTATTGCGATCGCATAAGGATCCCAACACCGCGCTGGCGGTGTCGTGAGCCCCCACGGCGTACACCGTGGAGTCGAAGCCGACCGCTTCTTGAATCGAAGCGGTCAGGGAACCAATCCGGGATCCCGGGAGGACCAGGGGCGCAAACTGGACCGGGGTCAAATCGAGGAGGTCCAGCAGTTCCTCATTCCATCCCCCCGTGGTCAGGTCCAGCAACCCGGTGGTCGAAGCGATCGTCGATTCATTGTGAGGCACTCCGGTCAAAAAATAGGTCAGATAACTGGGAAGCAACAGGATTTGATCGGCATCGGCCAGTTTTCCCGACATCCGGTCGGCCATCAGCTGATATATCGTATTGAATACTTGGGGTTGAATCCCCGTCTTTTGAAATTGATCCCGCTCGGAGAGATGACGGGCGACTTCCGCTTTGGCCGGAAGGGTCCTCAGATCGCGGTATGAGTGAACGTTCCCAAGAATCTCCCCTTTTGCGTTCAGCAAAGCGTAATCGACCCCGAAGGTGTCGATTCCGATTCCACAAGGGGTTAGGCCGATTTCATGGCATTTCTTCAACCCGTTTACGACATGGGTTTTCATTTGCTCGATATCCCATATCCACCCATCGCCGTGGGGAACGGCGTGGTGGGAAAAACGATAGATTTCCCGCATGGCGATCCCATCGCCTTCGCGCCACGCCAAAACATGGCGCCCGCTGGAAGCTCCGATGTCGATGGCCAAATAGTAATTTTTATTCATAGGATCACCTCAGGGCAAAAATAGGGCTCCGAATTCCTTCCCTTCCGGGAGGGAAATCGGAGCCGGAAGAGGAGTTCAGACGCGTTTGGACTGAACGTTCTTTTCGTACGTTTCGACGTGCTCGATCGCATCCAGTCCGATGGGGACTTGCGCGGAAGCGAGCAGGTATTCCCACACCGCTTGAACGGGAAGGTTTTTGGCTTCTTCCGTCAAAAACAGACGGCGGGAGAGATTATTCGCCGCTTCGGCCCCTTCGAGCAACCCGGTCGGTTCCAACAGCGAGGTCAAAATCGCCTTCGCGGTGGCGCGCAAGCCAATCGCCCACCCGGTGACCCGGTTGATCGAGGCGTCGAAGAAATCGAGGCCGATGGCGACGCTGTCATAAAACCCGCCGCGCTTCAATTCGGTCATCACCGCTTGGAGGCGATCATCTTGAATCACCACATGATCGCTGTCCCAATGCAGACCGCGGGAAACGTGCAGCATCAAATCCTTGATGAACGGACGGACGGCGGACAGCTTGTCGGCGACGCTCTCATCCGGATGGTAATGACCCATGTCCATGCAGACGCCGACATGGTTCTTGATGGCGTATCCCAAATAGAAATCATGGGAACCGACGACGAAACTCTCGGTGCCGATCCCGAACAATTTGCCTTCCAAAACGTCACAGGCATATTTTTGTTCTTCCGGTGTGTAGGGGGTGGCAAAAATTTGATCGAGGCTTTCCGTGAGCAGCCGGCGATATTTCAGCCGATTGGCGGGAAGATCCTTGAATCCGTCGGGAATCCAAATGTTATTATAACATTTTTGTCCGAGTTCTTTCCCAATCGCCACGGAAATTTTCCGGGAATCGAGCCCAGCTTTCACCCAATACGCGCGGGTCTTCGGGTCATCGGAGGCCAACGAAAACCCGTTGTTCATCATCGGATGGGTGAAATAGCTGGTGTTGTAATCCAATCCGTATCCTTTGGCTTTGGCCCAATCGATCCACTTACGGAAGTCTTCCACATTCAGGTCGTTCCGGGGATTTTGCCGTTCGGCGTACATCGAGTGCAGATTCACCTTGTGTTTCAACGGCGAAAGGGAAAAAGCGAAATCGATGTCTCCCCGAAGTTCGTCACCCGTACGGGCGGCGTAGGGGTACGAACCGGTCACGACGTTTTGACTTTCGACGCTCCCCAATCCTTCGAATCCCTTGATGTCGTCTCCCGCCCAGCAGTGCAGACTGACGGGAATGGAGTGGAATTGTTCGAGGGCTTTGTCCGTGTCGACTCCGTGACGGGCGAACACGACTTTGGCTTGTTCATAAGCGGTTTTGATCGAATGGTCCATAATTAGTTCTCCTTGGTATCAATGATATAGGTTCCGGATCCGGCGACGAAACGGGTTTTCCCCACGAGCGACAAGGGGGAATCCACGGGTCCCCAAAGGGCGGCGATGGGATTCGGAAGAATGAGCGTAGCTTGGGTGTTGGGCGGAATGACGATCGTGTGGCGGACCCCATCGGGCGTCTTCGTCCAATCGGAAGTGATTTTTCCCCGGACGGAATCATAGGAGCAACGCACGAAGTCGATGGTGGAGGGGAGGATGGGCTGAATGGTAAGGTTCTTGGCCCCGAAATCATCGCCGATCCGGATCCCGGCGAAATACCGATAGAACCAGGCGTCATAGCTTCCGAACATCGGGTGATCGAAGGAGTGCATGATGTTTTCCATCTTGCTTTCCCACCGTTCCCACACCGTGGTGGCTCCGCAGGCAAGCATGTAGCCCCATCCCGGGTATTCCGGGTTTTTGATCATTTGGATCAGCAAATCGATGTATCCTTCTTCCGACATCGAATAAAAGAGATGTCGGTACCCTTGGTTTCCACACGTGGAATGAACGCCGTGAGCCGTGATGTTTTTGGCGACGTTTTCGGCGATTTTGGCCCGTTCTCCCGCTTCCGGGATTCCCAGGTTCATCGCCATCGCGTTTTCGGTTTGCGTTCCGGTTCCGTAATTTCCGGTTTCCGGATGGTAATACGTGGCGTTGATCGCTTGACGCGATTCCTCCGCCATTTTGGCATATCGGCGGTGATCGTCTTCCCGACCGATCAGCTGCGCCAACCGGGAGAGGATGTTCAAATGCCAATTCAAAAACAAAGTGGAAACGTACAAATCATTGGTTTTGACGTCGGGGAATCCGGCCGGGGCGACCCAGTCCGCATAATAGTAATATTCCATGATGTAGCCGGTTTGACGCGTCAAGAGATACTCGACCCAACGTTTGAACCCTTCATACCGATCCTTGGCCACGGCCAAATCGCCGTAATAATGGAAGGAATGGAGGGCCAAAAGCAGATAGGAGACCGAGGTCACGTCGGCGGGTTGCCCGCCGGTGTAATAGGGCGCGGTGTCGGCGATCGCCCCTTGGGCGTTTTGGGTTTCTTCAATGTCGAGCGCCACTTTCGGGAAGAAACGATCCATCCGGAAGTTGTACACCGTTTGGTAGGTCCGGGAGGAAAGGTCGTTCAGCCATCCGAAGCGCTCGTCGCGTTGCGGACAGTCGGTCATGATCGAATGCAGGTTGTTTTCTTCGGTGATGACGGCATTTTTGTGCAGTTGGTTCAAATCGGCGTCGGAACATTCGAAGGATCCGACCGCTTGAACGTCGGAATGGACGTGTTGTCCGACCAAATTCAAAATCTCCGCTTCCCCGATGATTTCCACTTCGACATATTGGAATCCGTGATAGGTGAACCGCGGAGCCCAGGTTTCGATGCCTTCCCCTTTGAGGATGTAGGCGTCCTTACAGGCGGCGCTGCGAAGGTTCAGCTGATTCGCCGATCCGTCGGGGCACAGGCCTTCGGCGAATTTCAGATTGATGCGGGCTCCCCGTTCGCCTTGAACGGTGATTTTGACCCATCCGGCCATGTTTTGCCCGATATCGAAGACAAAGACGTTGGGAGATAACGCGGTGCGGGATTTGAAGTGGAATTCCCGGATGATCCGGATCGGTTCCACCAACTGCGGACGAAGGGTGCCCAAAGGAGGTTGCGTCAGGATCGTGTACATCCATCCGTTGTCCCACGCCGGTTCAAAGTCGCGATGGGACCACGTAGGCAAAAAGCGGTCTTCTTGGCGGGCATCATAAATTTCCCCGCCATATATGCTGTTGTCGACGACGGGACTCCCCGTAACCCACCAGCCATGGTTGCAATCGGAGTGGTCTTCGATCGTCGAACCATCTTCATAGTCAAAGTAAAATTGCGCCAACATTTTCCGCGAGCCCAACCACCCGTAACCGACTTCGACGCCCACGACGTTGTCGCGGTCCTCCAAGTAGTCCTTCAGGTCGTACACATCGTAAAGAAGCGTTTTGGCGTAATCGGTAACGCCGGGATTCATGACCTTGTCGCCGACTTTCTTTCCGTTGACATAGAATTCATGATACCCGATCCCGCAAATATAAGCCCGGGCACGAACCAATTTTTCGGTCGGTACCGTCAATTTTTTACGGAAATACAAGGTGGATCCTTGAAAATTGCTGGGAATCGAAACCCAACGTCCATGAAAATCGGAAGCGGATTTCAGTCCCATTTCAAACGTGCCGGAATGCGAATCCTTTTCCCCGGCGGTGCTTTCGACGAGCAACGAGACAAAACAAAGCTCGCGGGAAACCAACGGTTTTCCTTGATACTCGATTCCGATCATCGCATCCGAGAGAATGCGTCCGGAATCCCACAAATCGGCTTTCCCGGGTTCCAAATTTTCGATTCGGGAAGCGACAAGGATACGGTACGATGCTTGAACAATGCGGTCCCCGGGCTGGTAGGTCCAAGAAAATCGCGGATGTTCGGCCACGATTCCAATGGGATTTATTTGATATTCGGTTTTCAATTGGTCGATTTTATACATGGGGTCGTTCTCCTTTAAGTGAGGAAGAAGATTGCCGGACGATCATCCGGCAATCTTCATTCCCGGTGGGCATTGGTTAGACGATTTTCTTTTTGATGACGAGGAAGTACAGGAGGGCTGCGGCCCCGATGACCACCGCGCCGATGGCGGATCCGATGGCAATCTTGACGCCGACGTTGTCTTTGACGACATTGACGACTAATTGTCCCGAGTATTGAACGCCGCCGATCATGACGCGGACGACAACGTTTTGTTCTCCCAATACGGAGGTATCCAATCCAACGAGGACGGCATCGCTCAAATCAACGTCAGCTCCGAGGGTTCCGCTCTTCCACAACACTTTGGCGGCGAGATCGGACAAATCCAATTCTTTTCCTTGTTTGACTTCGGCAGGTCCGTCAAAACGGATGCCGTCGATGTAATCACTGACGGTGACGGTCAAGGTCACGGTTTTGGTATCGTTCGGGCGGCTGGCATCAGACAAGGTGACGGTAATCGTCGCGACGCCCGCTTTCAAGGCTTGAAGAATTCCGTTTTCGGTGACGGTGACGATCGTGTCATCGGAAGATTCATAGGTGAAGGTTCCGGTGGTGGCGTTTTCCGGGACGCGGGAAATTCCCGTGGTCCGGTTTTGACCGATTTGCATATCGATGGTCGTATCATCGGCTTCGATGTCTTCGTATTCGACATAGATGCCCCAGACGTTGCCATTGTAACGATACCGGACGGTTTCGGCGATGTATCCGTCCACGACGACTTCGCCGGTTCCCGGGTCCATGGCATGGTTGTCCGTTTCGGTGGCGATCATTCCGCCGGTCCAACGGTAAATCGGCATGCCTTCTTCGAGCGTGATCATGTCGCCTTCCAGGTAATACTCATGATAGTTTTCGGCGGTGATGATCGGCGTTCCGTTATCATACAGGAACGAGGGGAAAATCGCAAGGTTCGCCCCAAGCATATAGAATCCCTGCATGGTAATTTCGGTTCCGTCGGCGCGTTCGTAAATCAGGTGTTCCAAGGTTCCGGGCATCAAGGCGCCGTTGGTGATGTTGGCTTCATTGGCGCTGGTGTTCGGCATTTGGATGAAAACGGAGTAGATGAACCAATCGACGATGGCCACTTCGGTGACGCGTTGGTTGACGTATTCATACACGCGGACGGGAATCGTGGTTTCATATTCGATTTCATTGTAGGTGATGGTGACCGTCAGTTCCAGATCTCCGGCCACCGCGGTGTTCAACGCGGAGACGACATAATCTTCGGCGGAAATCGTGAAAGCGGGGCTGAAGGAACCGCCGACGAAGATCAACCGGGCGGAGGTGAACACCGGCGTGAACGCGGCGGCGTTCAACGGGACGTAATAGACGTTGTAGGTATCCAGCAATTCGATTCCTTCGACGGCAAGAGCGGGATTGACGGTGATTTCCATCGTTTTTTCCACGGCTCCGATGGTCGCGGTGATCGTGACGACACCTTCGAGATGACCGGTGACGACGCCGAATTCATTGACACTGGCGATCGAGTCGTCGGAAGAGGCGAAGACGGGGGTTCCATAGGTTCCGACGGGAGTGACGGCCCATTCCAAGGTCAAGGTCGCACCGATGCTGACGAAGGAAACATCGGAAGTGAGCGAGAAATCGGTCGGATCGGCAGTCCATACTTCCCAGGTCGAACCGTTATAAACATAGGTGACATCGGACTTCAGTTCGCCGATGACAACAAATTCCCCGCCGGAGCCTTCATGACCTCCGTCGATGGAACCTCCCTCATACTGCCACAGTCCCATTCCGGCTTGGAGAACGACTTTATCGCCGGCATGAAGCACAAATCCGGGGGCAAACCAAAATTCATAGCGACCGCCACCGAGGTTCTTGATCGAACTGATGACGTCATGACGGCCTGCCACAGTGACATGATCCAAGACTTGTTGCAGGGCTTCCTCATGAAGATTCAAATAGTGAGAAATGTCAGGGGAATTGAAAACGGTGTAGAAATTTCCCCATCCGGAGTTGTTTCCAAAATGGTTTCCTGGAGTGCTTCCAAGAGGTTCAATGGCGGGAAGTTCTTCAACGACAACCGTGAAGGTGTCGGAGAATGCGCCGTCTGTCAATGTAAGAGTATACTCTCCAACGGTATTTTTGTCAAAGGATCCCGAGATTTTTTCAGCGGTGATGACGATGGCGGCACCGGTGCCTCCGCCCTCGTAATATTCCAAGGCCGTCAGCAAGGACAAATCATAGTCATACCCCTTGTAGGTGTGAATCGTTTTGTCCGGCGTCGTGATGACGATGTCGGTCTGCGGAGCGCTGGCCGCGGCCACATTGACGGTAATGACTTCGGATTGATTGCCGACATAAACCGTCACGGTGGTGGACCCTTCGGCGACCGGGCTGATTACGCCGCTCGCAGAAACGGTAGCGACGGCGGAGTTCGCACTTTCATACAGAATGACCGCATTCGATCCGATGGGAGTGATGGTCGGGACGATTTGATGATTGGCTCCGCCGACTTGGATGTCGACGGCGTTGTCATCGACCGACAAGTCCGTCGGGGCGACATAAGCGGTCCAGTATCCGCCTTCGGATTCGGATCCCAAGAAGATAAACGTTTTTTCGGTTCCGACGGCAAAATCGTATTTGGTTCCATTGTCGGTCCGGATAACGCGGAATCCTTGTTTGATGGTCAAGGTCCATCCGTAATAATTGAATCCGGAACCCCGGTTGATGGCGATCTGATCGCCGACGGTTTCGGCCAAAGTGATCGGAACGATGACGCCTTTGTCATCGCGGAGTTCTAGTAAACTCGTATTGATTGGGTTCCAGTAGGTGTTCATTCCAAGTACTGGGGTGAATTCAACGGCAATTCCAAGTCCCCATCCGCCCGCGATGTTGAAACAGGCGACTCCGGTGACTTCCGTCACGGGAAGAGCTTCGACCGATACGGTGAACGTGTCGCTGAAAGCACCGTCCGTCAAGGTCAGAACATAATTCCCAATCGTATTTTTATCGTAGGTGCCCGAAATTTTTTCGGCCGTGATGGCGATGGCGGCACCGGTCCCTCCGCCTTCAAACACTTGAACGGCGGTCAAATCGGACAGATCATAGTCATCGCCCACATAGGTATGAATGGTTTTGTCCGGGTTGGTGACCAAGATATCCGTCTGAGCGGCGGCTCCCGCGGCAACGGCGACGGTGATGGTTTCGCTCTGCGTTCCTGCATGAACGGTAATCGTGGTGTTTCCTTCTGCGACCGGGGTCACGACGCCCGAAGCTGAAACGGAAGCGATGGCGGAATTCGCGCTTTCATACACGATAACCGCATTGGATCCCACCGGGGAAATGGTGGGAACGATTTGATGAGTTCCCGCTCCGACTTGGAGTTCCAAGGCATTGTCGTCGACCGACAAATCGGTGGGAGCGACATAGGCAGTCCAGTATCCGCCGGTGGTGGTGGATCCCAAGAAAATGAAGGTTTTCTCGGTCACAACAACGGGAGGATAACTGATGGCTTCATCCGTGCGGATGACTTGGAAACCGGCTTTGATAGTCAGGGTCCAACCGTAGTAATTATAGCCTAAGTTGCGGTTGATGGCAATCTGATCGCCGACGGTCTCCGCGCTGGTAATGGCGACGATTTCGCCTTTTTGATTGCGGAGTTCGAGTTTGGACGTGTCGATGGGATTCCAATAGGTTCCCATTCCGAGTCCGGGGGTGAATTCCACGGCGATTCCTTCTCCGGCAAAGCCGGCGATGCTGACGCACAGAACCCCTGTCACTTCGGTGTCCGAAGCATGAACGAGGGGTGGAACGGTGAAGACTAGAGCCAAAGTCATGGAAAGCAGCATGAAAATCTTCGTTAATCTTCTTTTCATCTTTTTTTGCGTGCAAGTGTTGATTGACTGGTGCTGATGGGCACGCGTATCCTTTCTAGTTATTGCCAGTCAATGTCAAGCCTTTCGGAATCCGCCGTCACAATTGGGACAGCGGGGTGCTCCACGTGAATCCGTTTTTGTCGACCACGGATAGATAGAACATCGTGGTTCCAACGGGAATTTCATATGCCAGCGTACTTCCTTCGACGGTCAGGCGTCGTTTCGACCAGGTAATGGAACCCCCGAATCCGTCGGTGGAATACACCAACGAGGCGCTCTCGATCGTTTCCCCTTCGGGAAGACGAAGTTCCACCGCGGTGGAATCGAATCCGGGAAGCGTCGCGAATCCGAGGGAGGCCGTCCCGTCGAGAATCTGATTGGCGAACAAATAGGGTTCGATCGCTTCCACGGCGATCCGATGGGAATGAAGCCAATCTTTGAGAACCGTCAAGGTGCCGTGTTGGACATGGGAAACCGTTTGAGCGGCGCTGTCCAACCGGTAATGCTGATCGATATTGCTGACGACGAAGTGAATCGGGGTGGATACCAAGGACAAGGCCGTGTCATCATCCCACATTTGCGCTTCGGGATGGGCGAGGTAGTATCCTCCGATTGTCGAATCGGTCCCAAGCTGATTCAACGAGCAATAAATGGGAACCGAGAAGGCAAATCGATCGTCGTAGCCGGTGATGATCGAAGCGATGACGCCTCCCCAACTGATTCCGACGACGCCGATCTTCTGGGGATCGACCCCTTCGGTTTGACGAAGGAACGAATGGGCCAAGATGGCCGTTCGGGTCGCGTAGTGCATCCATGTTTCTTCCAACGGCAAGGAGGCATCGCCGTAATTTTGATTGTGAGGAGTCGGATAGGGAGAAGCCTCGTACAAATCATACGGATACGAATCCATGGTTCCTCCGGCTTTGGGTACGTGGCCTTCCAAGTCGAGGGCCAAGGCGATGTATCCCTTTGCCGTCCACTGCTGGACCCATTCATAATAGGCGGTTCCCCCGCCTCCGTGAAGCAAGACGACCGCCCGTCCGTCGCCGGATGCCGGCCGTCCGAGATAAGCGAAGGCATAACTCTCCTGGCCTTTGTAGTCGGAACGAATCCAGAGGGCTTCGATTCCGAGATCGGGAAGATCGTGTTGAAGATCATTGAACGAAATCGGCATGTCCCACAGCTCCTCGTCATATGTCACTCCGTCGGTGAAGGCGGGTCCGTCATGGGTGATCCGCGGAGTTTTCGTCGTGGTCGTCAGCCCCGTTGTGCCGCATGAAATGAGAAAACTTGCTAGAATCAAGAGGACCACCGGCATCATTTTTCGCATCGTCAATACCCGAAATTCAAACGCCCGAGCGGAGCGACGTCTCCGGTCACATAGTAATCCATGATGTCTTCATAGTGGGTGACGTGATCGGCGACTTTGAACTCAAAATGAACGTTATCCGCGCTCAAGCCCAGCATCGAAAGCGGAATCGACACTTGCATAACGGTTCCCTCGACTCGGATCTTCGCTTGCCCGATGCTTTCGAAGGCATACCCTCCGGTCGATTTTTCCACGGAGGTCATCGTCCCTTCGAGGGAACGGTTGAGGACGAATTGGTATCCCGAGAATCCCGGAAGGGTAGAATCGGTCGAAAGGAAAATATTCATCCAATTCAACTCGGATCCGTCATGAGCGGTGATGTCCTCAGCGGTCTTGACATAAAAATACAGATTGTTTCGGTCGTGAATGACTTTGATGTCGGTGATATCGTTCCGCTGACTGTCATCGGTGTAGCGGACTTGGGGGACAGCACCCGCAAAGTTTCTGGCCATCGCATCGCCCGAGAAATCTTTGTAATGGGACGGAACGTAATCCCACATCACGATTGAATTCGGATCTTCGATGTCGATGCTCATCAGTTTCGGGGTGTAGGTTTGCGCGGTTTCGTACTTGAACCGCCGCACGTTTTGAATCAGTTGGAGGAAGAAATTATCGTTGTATCCGCCCTTCATCATTTCGATGTCGCGCGAGTACTCTTCATTGAAAACGTCCACGAACGCCACTTGTCCGCTGAAATTCTGCTTGATCGCCATCCATTCATTGAAACTGGTGACCAAGACGTTGGAGATTTCGGCATCGCGGGAGAATACGGTATCCCACATTCCTTGGAAACTGCGTCCAGCCCGGAAATCCGTGTCCACCAGCCCGGTCGCATTGTCATACCCCCGGGAAGATTCCGGATGCATGTAGCTGACACAAATGGCGGAGTGGCTGTGCTGGGCGACGGGAACAGAGATGCTCCCATTGTGGATGTTTTGGGGATATTGCCAACTCATCCACGGAATCGAGTTTTCGTTATAGTCCCCGTTGGGCCATTCGGATTCGCGGACATCGAAGAACTCCTGCATCGCGGACGATATGTAACTGGAGAAATTGGAATCGTATTTGGTTTGGTCGGAGGCGTTCCCGTTTTCTTCGGTGATTCCGATGATCAGCGGTTTTCCTTCCGGTTGGAACCACAAGCTTTGGTATTTTTCGGTTTGGTAATATTCGGAGTAAATGACGTCCACGGTCGTTCCGGAATACGAATTCGTGTAGAAAACGACCTTGGGAACGTTGAATCCTTGATTTTGATATTTCAGCAATAAATCCATCAGCGCGGTCGTGGAGTCTTTATAGACCTTGTTGTTGGTCGCATCGATGCACAAGTAATCGATGCCTGCCATCGTCAGCAGTTCGATGTGACGGGTGAGAACCCAGGGGTCTTTCATGTTGTAATATCCATATAAAGGTTCGCCCCAGAAATGGAATTCTCCGGTTTTGCTTTCGGAACTTCCGAGGGGATCGTATAATTTCGCCGTCCCGTCCTCGGTTTCCAGCATGTATGTGATGTTGTAAATTCCCGTTTGCGATTCGGCATGCTGGCCCAGCCACAAGGAGTAAAACAAGCCAACATAACGGGGTTTGTCCGTTTTGAGGCCGTCCACCCGTTCGATGCGTCGACCCAAGGCGTCGGTTCCGGTTAAATTGTACAACGAGTATTCTTGCGGGGTGAGGTCGCGTCCGTCTTGTTTCGTGGTCACCGTGGTCGATCCTCCTTCGCAGGCGAGCATGACAAATAGGAAAAGTAAAGATAGGAATGCCAAACCAATGGATTTGGCGGAAAAAAATCGATTAATGGCCATAACGATATCCCAACCTTCCGATCGGGGCGCTGTCCCCGCTCACGTAGTAATCCATGATGTCGTCGGGATGAGCCACATGGTCCGCGACTTTGAAGGTCACGTCAAAGTCGGAATTGGACAACCCGATGGCGCTCCATGGAATCGCAAGTTGCAGGCGGTTTCCCGAAACGGTATACCGGGCTTCTCCCACCGAAGCGTAAACCCCGGCGGCGGTGACCCGTTCGATGGACGTCGTTGCTGCTCCCGGATGGCGGTTGATGACGAATTCATACCCCGCTAGCGAGGCTTCATCCGATCCCGTATCCAGCAAAACATTCATCCAATTCGTATCGGTTCCGTTGTACGCGGTGATCGGGGAAACGGTTTCAACCATCAAATACAGATTGTCTTTGTCATGAGTCATCGACGTTTTGACGATGTCATTGCGCTGGCTGGAATCGGTATAGATTCGCGTGCTGGCGGCGTTGCGGAAATTCCGCTCCATCGCGTCTCCGGCGAAGTCGGCGTAGCGGGAGGGAACGCCTTCCCATCCCGAAGCCGTCAAATCGTTGATGTCGATCGTGGTTTCGGGGGTCACATAGTGTTCCGCTTCGGAATAGGTGAACCGTTTGACGTTATCGATCGTTTGAAGGAAGTAATTGTCGCCATAGGCGTTCTTCGCCATTTCAATGTCGCGGGAATATTCCTCGTTGAAGGTGTCGACGAAGAAGACATCTTGTCCGTCGGAGTATTTGATGGCGATCCATTCGTTGAATCCGGTGATAAAGACATTGTCGACGGCGGTGGGGTCTTGGAACACCGTCGCCCACTGGCCTTGATAATTGGTTCCCAAGCGGGTGTTGGCTTTTACGTTGGAAAAAATCGAATAATCGAATCCCCGGCCGTTGTTGCTGCGGTTCCCTTCGCTCATCCGAGCTCCGGGGTGTTGAGCCAGTGAAACGGATACGGTTCCGCTATAGTTCTTCTGCGGATAGGTCCAATCCATCCAGGGGAATCCGCGTTCCAAATCCTCGTCATAACCATACGGCCATTGCGATTCGCGGAAATCAAAGAAATCAAAGTATAACGCCCGCTCTTCGGGGGTCAATTCGGAACTGACGCCGATGATCAGCGGTTTTTCATCGAACGAAAACCAGAGATCGGAATATTTCCCGTCTTTGTACCACAAATCGTAGCATCGATTGATCGTCACCCGGGAACCCGTATTGGTATAAAATGCAACCTTGGGGACATCGAAGCCTTGATCTTGATAATCTTGGAGTACCTCAAATAAAGCGTTGATGGCTTCGATGTAGATCACGGAGTTGGTCAAATCGTACACCAAGTAATCGATTCCCGCCATCGTCAACAGTTCGACATGCCGCGTGATGACCCAAGGGTCATCGGAGGCATAGTATCCGTAAAGGGGTTCTCCCCAGTAGTGAAAGGCGTTGAGCGGGCTGTCCGGAGTGCCGTCGATGTTCCAAAGGGCGTCGGGATCAAATTCCAGCAACTGCGTGATGTTGTAAATTCCGTTTACGTGGTATCCGTGCCAGACGTGGTAGAATAATCCGACCGTTTTATCGTTTCGTTGATCCCCGGTGCGAACATCCCGTCCCAAGGCATCGGTCGCGGCCAAATTGGCGACGGTGTATTCCTGCAGGGATAGTTCTCGTTCATCTTGAATTCGAGGAATCCCCGTCGTGGTCGTCTGACATCCGAGGATGGCCAGCGATGCGAGGAAGATGCTCGTCATAAGTAATACTTTTTTCATGTTTTCACCTCAAAAAATCAGCCTTTGGATCCGGTTAACGTGACGCCTTCGATCAGTTGTTTTTGGAAGATTAAGAACAAAACCGCCGGGATCAGCGTCATGAAGACTCCTCCAGCCATCCGCATGTGCGCCATTTGCGTGGCGGCGTTGGCTTCCGTGGACTTGAGGAATATCAAATACGCCAAGGTCCGCGGAGCTTCAGAAGAACTCATGTATAACAACGGTCCGTAAAAGTCGCCCCAATAGTTGATGAAGATGGTAACCATCAGGTAAATCAAAACGGGTTTGCATAACGGAATCATGATGTTCCAAAAGATTCGGAACGTGCTCGCTCCGTCGATTTTCGCTGCATCCGTCATGTCGCGGGGAATTCCCATCATGAATTGCCGAATCAAAAAGATGTAGAATGCCCCTCCCCCGAACAGGTTGGGAATCGTGAAGGGATACAGGGTATCGATCCACCCCATCTTGGAGTACATGATGAACAAGGGGATTTGCGTGACGGTCGCTGGAAGCATCATCGTCGCCATCATGATCGCAAACATCATCTTCTTTCCTTTCCATTGCAGTTTCGCAAACGAAAAGGCGATCAAGGAAGCGGAGAGGGGAACGGCGATGATGTTGAAGCCGATCACGTACAGCGAATTCAGGGTTGCTTGCAAATATTCGCTTTCAGTGAACAAACTGAGGTAGTTGACCCATTGGGGAACCGATGGGAAAAACCGCACCGGACCGACGACTTCTTCGGATGTCATCAAACTTTTCATTACCATGTAGAAGTAAGGAAAGACGAGGATGACGGCTATCAGTGCCATCAAGGCGTAAATCAGGAATGCGACGTATTTTTTTTGACGCCGTGCGCGGTTGTTGTCGCGACAGACCGCTTTTTCCATCGTAGTCATTAGATGTCCTCCCCGTAAAAGACCCATTTACTCTTTTTAAAGAGGAGGATGGTGATGATCGCGCAGACGATCAGCAACAACCATGCGAGGGCGCTTCCATAGCCGATTTGTCCCCGATGGAACGCTTCCCAGTAGATTTTGACCGCATACATGTACAGCGAGTCGTCCACTCCACGGCCTTCCCGAGGGGCGAAGGTGAGGGTCCCGTTGTACTGGAGGGTGCCGATGATGGAGGTGACGACGTTGAAAAAGATCATCGGGGTCGAAAGGGGAATCGTGATGTGCCAAAACCGTTGGAAGGCGTTTGCCCCGTCGAGATTGGCCGATTCATACATCGTCTTGGGGATGTTCTTGAACGCCGCCAGCCACAGGATCATCCCTCCGCCGATGCCCCACACATTCATGAGAATGATGGAAAACATCGAAGTGGACGCTTGGAAGAAAAAGGGAAAGGGATCTAATCCGATCAATTCGAGGATCCGGTTGAAGATGCCGTACGTGGGATCATATAAATCCTTCCACAACAACCCGCCCACGACGAGAGGGATAATGACCGGTAGATAATAGAGCAAACGGAAGGTTTTGACTCCTTTTCGGGTTTGATTGACCAGCTGGGCGAGCAAGTACGAAAGACTCAAATTCAGCGGGATGCTGATCATCGCGAAGGCCAGCGTGTTTTTGACGACTTGCCAGATGCTGCGGTCCCGGGTGAAGATTTTGATATAGTTGTCAAGCCCGACGAACGTATAGGTAAAACCATCCGTTTCAAAGAACGAATAATACAACGAAGTACCCACGGGGATGGCGGTAAACAGCAGTAAACCGATGGCAAGGGGCAAATTGAACAGCCATCCCTCGTAATTTTTTTTCAAAAACTTTGTAACGCTCTTTTTCGTCATTTGAAACTCCTGGTTTTCAGGAAACCTTCGAGGTTAGTCCGCGAGAGCATCTCCCATGTCTCGTACTACGATTTGGATGCATTCTTCAATCGTTTTTCCGGTGTTGCACGCATTGTTGAACAAATCTTTCAGCGCCAAGTCCAAATCGGATTTGTATTTGGCATCAAAATACTGTAAGAAGTCGACGGTGATTTTGTATTCAAGGCCATAGAGGTACGAGTTCAAGTGAAGATCGGTATACCCTTGTCCCCAGTTTGCGGTCGTGTAATCCGCCAAATCTTTGCGGATGGAAGGAAGGTTCAATCCGCCGGATCCCATGGCTTGCTGTCCGTCATAACTCAACATATAGTTGAGGAATGCCCAGGCTTCGTTTTTATAGGCCGAATTCGAATTGATCGAATATCCGGCGATTCCAGAACCGATTTTGGGATTTTCCCCAATCAACGGGAAGGAGACGATATTGATGTTTCCTTCGAGTTCGCGACGATGGGCAAACAGCGAAACGGATGCCGATTGAAACAAGAAGGCACTGGTGCCCGCTTCAAACGAAGATCCCGAAGTGACTCCGGTCCCGACGATGATGCGGTCTTCCACTAAATCACGGACCATGGTGATAGCTTCCCGGGTTTGCGGACTGTCAATCGTCAAAGCGCCGGTTCCGTCCGTCACGTCCGCGCCGAAGGATCTCATAATCGGGTAATTGACGCTGAGCCATGAGGTCAAGTTGGCATCGAGGACATACCGATCGGAATGTCCGTTGTTGTCAAAGTAGGTACGAACTTGGTCACATACTCCCCGGAAGGTTTCCCAGGTCCATCCGTCTTGAATCAGGTTCAAATCGACCCCGGCATCCGTTAGGATTTTTTCATTGTAGAATGTCACGACGCTGTCGGCACTCCGAGGGATAGCATACAGATTTCCGTTGACGGATCCGATGTTGAAGAACTCCACGTAAAAATCATCTTCGACATCGAAAATCCCCGCCGCTTCGGACAATTCGACATATTCATTGAGCGGGTAGGCCAAATCTTTGCTGACTAAGTAATAGAAATCCGGTGAATTGGTCCAAACGATATCCGGTAAGGATCCCGCCAGTGCCTGGTTCCGGATCGTATTTTCGTAGGAGTTGACCGCGAGGTAACTCATCGAAATTTGGATATTGGGATAAATCAAATTGAACCCGGCGATGGCTTCTTCGATCATCGTGGTTTCATTGGCGTTTCCTCCGGGAATCAAAATACGAAGATTCGCCGAGGTGTTCGTGGGAAGATTGATCACTGGAACGAAATCATCCTCGGTCGTCGTGGTGGTGGTGCTCCCGCAAGCGGTGAGAACCGTGAACAACATCATCATCAAAAACAGGGTGGTCCAACGCTTCATTTGTTATTCCTCCTTAGATTTCATCGTTTCATTCGAAACGAAAGTGGACAGGATGCTCATCAAGTAGATTCGAGAAGAGAAATCATTGACATGGTTGATGCCGTTTCCGGTCATGTCTTCGTAAATTTTGGTTTCCAACAGCGTTTGACTGAGGGACCAAAGGTCGATGACTTTGACCCCGGGATGGTTGCTTTCCAGTAACCGCAGTTTCTCCCAATAATCTTCAAAGCGCATCTGATCGTAGGCATTCCCATTGGGAGCGAAGGCGGTGAACAAGACAAATTCGCAGCCGGGGAGATCTTCCCTGATTGACAAGATCATCAGCTCGATGTTGTCCCGAAAGGCATTGGGCGAGGTTCCGCTTCCGCAATCGTTGATCCCGAAGTGGATGAACAGGACATCCGGGGCGGATTCTTTGATGTCGACGAGGTTGGTCGGGTTGCTGCCCCAAAACGAAGTCGTTCCGCCGACCGATAGATTGGTCAATTGAACTTCATTTCCGTAATACTCTTCCAATCCTTCTTCGGTCAATTCCATGAAATTGGGCATATAGGGTTCGCGGTTGAAATAGGCGCTCGAGGAACATCCGGCCAATACGCTGTCTCCGATGGCGGTGATTCGAATTGGATCTTGAGCTTCCAATTTGGCCATCAAGTTGGGAAGCGTCGTTCCATCATAGGCGGGATAATCGGAAGGATCCAAATCCTTTAGGTCGAACACGTAACTGACAGAGAGTTGATTCCCGTACCACAAGGGGCTTTCAGTATAGACCACATTGGCTCCCATCATCACATAATCGGTCAAGGTGTTGCTAATGGAGGTGACCAACCGATAGGGGGAAGGAATGTTTTGCCCCGAGAGGTTGGCTTTGGTCAAATAAGGAATCCGGGATCCGGAAACCAGGCGGATCACATTCCCAACAATTTCATAGTCCTGACCCGAAACATATTCGACTTGCAAGGAAAAGTCACGGACCGAAAGAATCCGTTGAGGAGCCAACAGAAGCTTTCCGGAAATGACGCCCCCGTCTTCCACCATCAAAACGGTTTCGTTGTACATGACGTTGCCTTTCCAATACGGCCGCATGCGGTTCAACGCTGAAAAATCATACGACAAAAGGTCAGGGTCGTTTTGATATCCGGGAAACTGAGACATATCCATCGTCGTTACCTCGCTTTGGGTGCTTCCACAAGCCATAAAACCGAACAGAAACGCACATACAAAAAACAGGAATAAGCTTTTTTTGGCCACTGATGAATCACTTTCCTTTCCGATTCGAATATTTGCTGAACAAAAATCACAAGGCAGCGAGAATGGAGATGGATTATTCATTTTTTATCAGGAATCCGGCGAAATGTGGCTCTTCAGAAAAAGTGAAAGCCGAAAATCAAAGGGAAAACCCGGTAAAAGGGGGGTTTTTTTGGAAAAAAGATGGATTTTCGCAAAAAAAATAAGTTGACCGGTATTTGTAACCGCTTTCTGACATCATTCTATTCTTATTGCAAGGAATTTTGAATTCAAAAAACATACAAAATAATGGACAAAACATAGATTAGTGATAAAATAGAGTTATCTTGTCGATTTTCTGGAATATCGGAGCCTTTCCGTTGGTGCTTCTTGGACCCCGATTTTTCCGGTTTTGATGGGATTTTGGAGGAATTCTCATGGAAGATTTAGAGAAAATAATCCGCAACACGCATTTTTCCGTCGGTGAGGCTTCGTTCGCCACGGTCGGGTCTTTTTGGAAGGACATTGTCGCCTTTTACAAGAACAATCGCATCTACTACATTACCGAGGGATTTGCGGATTTGTATCTTCGAGGCGAGAAAGTCCGATTGGAAGCGGGAAACCTATATTTTATCCCCGCCTATTCCGTCGTCACCGCCAATTGCACGGTTTTCTTGAGCCATTACTACATTCATTTCGAAGCCGATAAATCCTTGAGCAGTTTTTTCGAATCCCTGATGTTCGATCAAACCGTTCCGGCTCGGGCAGGCGATGAAGGGTTATTCCAATCCGTTATCGACAATGTCAAGATCCAACCCCCGACGATAAGTTCGTTATTGATTCTGAACGGGACGCTTCAATTGCTTCTCTCGCGTTTCTTCTCCCGAGCCTATTTCGTGGATTACAGCCTCTTTCGATTTTCAGAGATTACCTCTTTCATCGACAACCATCTCAACGATGCGATCACCGTCAAGGAATTGGCCAAGATTGCGAATCTCAACGAAACGTATTTCACCCACGCTTTCAACAAATGCATGGGGATCACCCCGATGCAATACGTCATCAACAAGAAAATCAATTACGCGATGACGCTGTTGAATAATGGAAGCCATCGGGTCCGGGACGTCGCATATCAGTTGGGATTCAAGGACGAATTCTATTTTTCCCGGCTTTTCAAAAAAAAGACCGGGATTTCTCCCTCGCGGTTCATGACCTCGAATAAAATGTGATATCCCAAAAAAACAAGAAAAGATGTTGGAAAATCCAGCATCTTTTCTTTCGAACGGGGGATCCTCGAATGAAATGAACCGAATTAATTCAAATGAAAGGCCTTGTTGATTTCTTCGATGCGGTCTTGGGAGATCGGAGCGATCTGCCCGATCGTCATCGCATGGATGATCGTGTTGGCGGTGAATTCGGCCACTTCCAACCGGTCGAACGCGTTGATCAGCGTCGATCCGACCGTCAAAACGAATTCATTCTCCGCCAAGATGACCGGCGTCGACTCCGAAATCGCTTCGGCGATTTGTTCAGGATTCAAAACAGAGGTTCCGTACGGAACGCGGACCAAATCGCGGATCATGATGTACGATTCGGGAATCGTTCGCGGATCCAGCGGCGTCCGGGTGATTCCGAAGGCCATCACATGCGTCGGGGTTGCCATGACAACGGCGTTGACTTGGGGATGCCGTTCATATATCATTTGATGAATCCGGTACGCCCGGGAAGGGGTTTTTCCCGCTTCTCGTTTTCCGTTTTCGATGCGGACCAAATCTTCCGGTTCCAAATACTTCCGGTCCATACCGTACGGTGTGATCAGAAAAGCATGATCATCCAATCGCTCCGAGAAAGTCCCTTGGGTGCTGGTAAACAATTCCTGATCATACGCCCGATGGATGAGTGCGCACATGTCTTTGCGGGCTTTCTTTTCGTAGGAGGGAATCTCGCCGGGCAGAAATTCCGCCAAAGGAGTTTTTCCGTGGTCGACGCCCAAATAGATTTGTTCATCGGTCAACACGCTGGGGGTGCCCAATTGATGGGCGACGATGTTCAAGGCCGCCGCCCGTTCGAGCGTTTCGAAGATCATAAAGGCTTCGAACAAGTCTTTTCCGCAAGTGACGACCCCGTGATTTTCCATAATGACGACATTCCGCCCTTTTCGGAACTGTTCCGCCAATTTGTTTCCCAATTCGATGCTTCCCGGCAGTCCGTATTCCGCAAAACCGATTTCTCCGCACACCAGATGGGGAGAAGGGATGATTTTGGTGTTGGGAACCTTTCCGACCAGACTGAAACTGACCAACGCCTGCGGATGGGCATGGAGAACCGCCCGGACATCCGGACGTGCCGCATAAACGCATTTATGGAAGGGCAATTCCGAAGAGGGTCGATGTTTTCCGATGACGGTTCCATCTGGTTTGATTTGACAAATATCCCCGATGGAAAGAGTCCCTTTGTCGATCCCAGAAGGCGTGATCCATAGATTTCCTTCATCATCCAAAATGGAAAGATTCCCGCCCGAGGTGGTTGTCATTTGTTTCGTATAGATCCGGTTGATGATCATCACAATCTGTTCAGCGGGATGCATGTAGGTAAAGTTCATAATATTCCTCCCTGCCCTTAAGGGCAATTTCTTTTCAGCCCAGATAAAAATCCGAAATTTACCTCTTTCATTCTACCCTCTGCAACGCCTAAAGTCAATGGAAAAAAAGGCAGGTTTCCATGTCTTTTTCGGTGATAAAAAGCGGGAAATCGTCCATTTCCGGCGGTTATTGTCCCTTCTTGAAGAAGACTCTATACAAAAAAACCATGCTTGCGCATGGCTTCAGGAATGAAATCGATATCCACTAAAAATCTATTGGTGTCCTTCTTTGGGAACGATGCAAATGAAGCGGAACCACCCGTCACCGGCATTCCGGAACTGATGCATCGTGCTACCGGGAACGAACGCATAGGATCCCGCGGTCACGCGGGTCACCGTCTCCCCGATTTTCAGTTCACCGTTTCCTTCGATTACATAATTGATGTGCGGCCACGGATGCGAATGGAATGGGGTATACCCGTCCTTCTCCACCTCGATGACCCGCATGACATGATCCATCCATCCATCCATCCTTCCGCCGGAGAAACCAACACTTTCATCGAGGCATTTTTGGCGGCGGGGTTCGAGATGGGTT
>Ga0116154_10000911_pt1 | contig 28577 bp, 27 predicted proteins | sample AD_UKC030_MetaG_FD_89898 | JGI IMG/M metagenome (GOLD analysis project Ga0116154, IMG submission 89898) | Active sludge microbial communities of municipal wastewater-treating anaerobic digesters from USA - AD_UKC030_MetaG | ecosystem: Engineered > Bioreactor > Anaerobic > Digestate | place: USA... | reverse complement strand
TGCGGGGGCTGCCACAGCAGCGGGGGCAGAGCGTGAGCGAAAGCCCCTCAGGAGCGTCTGTCCGATGGTTTCTACCGGGCTGAAAAATCAGATAAGATAAAAGGACGCAACTAAAGTCCCGAACGCTGCCAGTATCAGGATGAAAAAGACCGGAATATTCCAGGAGAAAACCTTGTTACCATCGAGGATACTAAGGGGCAGCATGTTGAACGCGGCTATCATGGCATTTATCTGGATGCCCGCAAGGCCGATCTGTGCCAGGATATTCCCGTTCAGGGATGTCAGGCCCCCGGCGACAGCCAGCAGTGCGGCAAAAGGGATGCACAACAGGAGGTTCACGACCGGGCCTGCGGCAGAGATCTTACCATTCTGCTCCCGGCTCAGACCGCGCCCGTCATTTGCAGTGGTGTAAATTACGGTTGCGCCCGGAGCAGCGAAGACGAAGCCGACAAGCGAGGCAAGGGCAACCGCCACGAGGAGCATGCTGTTGTCTTTTCTGAACTCTGCCCAGTAACCGTACCGGATCGCGGTAAACTTATGGGCCATTTCGTGGAGGATAAATCCTATGCCGACAGTGATAAGGGCTATACCAAAAAATATCAGGGCGGTCATCATACTGACCTGCCCTACGGGGCCCAGGATCCCGTTGGGGGCGATTTTTATGATCGCAAAGGCGAGCGAGATAGCCAGCCATGCTATAAAAAGGTCCGCTTGTTCGCGCCGTGTAATCCGTTCAAGCATAGGTATACCGTACCAGATAGGGCGTTTCCTCATTATCAGGTTTCGCGTCAGGACCTATGGGTATGTTTATGAGAAATCTCGGTTATGTACTTTATATGTCCCTCGACAAGGTACGGGCAGAGATTTCCGAAGTGGATACCCGGATTATCCGGCTTATCGCAAAGCGGCAGCAGCTTGCCGGGAGGATTGCCCGGATCAAGATAGCAGAAGGGATGCCGATCCATGATCAGGATCGGACGGAAAAAGTGCTGGGATCGGTCTTCGAGCAGGCGGTTGAGTCCCGGATCGATCCTGTTGCAGTCCAGAAAATCTTTGAGATGCTCATCGCCATGAGCGAAGACCGGCAGCGCGAGTGCTCTGACTCGGGTGATGGGAATCTTCCCTGAAAAACGTTTTTTTTGGGTTATCCAAGCCATCCCAAAAGGATGACGAGTCCAAGGGCGATCAGGATGAGACCGATGATTGCCCGGAGGGTGCGCTTGTTCTCTGTTCTCCAGCGCTCGGCCCGGTCCGGAGAGAGACCATAGGCAACAAGGAGCGTAACCAGCACCAGCGGCAGAACAAAAATGAGATTGTAGAGAATAAGCCAGGGGAGCCCTGTCATCACTGTCATGTCCCTGCCCATGAGCCCGAGGATGCTGATGTAGATTCCCCCGGTGCAGGAAAAACCCAGGATGCCGGCCAGGATCCCAAGGACAAACGCGGCCGGAACGGTAGCTTTTCGTGCATAGGTCCCAAGCATCCCCTTTCCTGAATCAGGGATGGAAAGAAGGTAGGATTCCTTGTTCCGGAGCACGTCAGCCAGGGTAATGAGACCAAGGAGAAGGGCGATTCCGCCGCCAATGAGGGAGAAGGGTTTAGCCAGGCCCGACAAGGCGAAGGCCGAGAAGAGCCCGATGCCGACAAGCAGGTGGAACAGGAACATGGCGGCGATATAGACACCTCCGACAAGCAGGATCCGTTTCCTGCCGCCCGCAGCAGCCATTGAGATCAAAAGGAAGACCAGGACCGACAGCCCGCACGGGTTGGCACTGTCTACCAGCGCTGCAAAGATGACCATAACCAGGCTGAAAGACGGTGTTTCCGGCTGAGTCCCGTTATTTGCAGGGGTCTGGTTTACCAGGGCTGTTGCATTGCCGGATGCGTGCCGCTCTTTTTCAATGAGAATTTTCTCCTCGAAATGATCCTTTACCTCAGTCTCCCCGACCAATACGTTCTCACCAATGAAGACGGTCGGAAGGGTGTAGCCGGTTCCAAGGCCGTACTGGCGTTGTATTGCCAGGAATTTTTCCCGGTTCATTTTATTATCATTGATCTCCAGCATCTCGATATGGAGTTCCGGATATCTGGTCTGCAGTTCGGCGATCAGGGGTTTTGTCTTTTCACAATGGCTGCAACCGTTCCCGTAAACAAAGATAGCGGTCAGGGAAGCGTTTGTACCGGTCGAAGATCCCGATACCGGACTTGTTGCCAGCAGGGACGACCCGGTCTGTTCCTGGGCTGCAGCGGGAGGTGATATCGCGAGGATCTGGTTTCCAAAAAGTACTGCAGATCCAAGAGCCACAATTGCCAGGAGGAGGATAACGGCAAGTGTTTTTTTAACCGGTATGTTCTCCATACTTTTTTCCGGTCCCTTGTCCGGCTTTTTTGATGGTTTATTGTCTTTGTGCTTACCCATTGTACAATATCACACCCGAAACTGCATCTCCTGTACCTGAGAACCTGCAACCGTAATAAAAACGTTTATTTGACGGATATCATCGTCCCGACACCGTCATGGGTGAAGAGCTCGAGGATAAGGTTGTGCTCGACATTCCCGTTGATAATATGAGCGAACGAGACACCGTTCTCCACGGCCCTGATGACCGAGCCAACTTTGGGGATCATCCCCTCCCCGATTGTACCGGAATTCTGCAGTTTGTTCGCCTCATCGACGGTGAGTTTCCGGAACACCTTCTTCCGTTCCTTATCCATAACACCGTCAACATCGGTCATGTTGACCAGTTTATAGGCCCCGAGGGCTATCGCGATATCTCCTGCAGCGGTATCGGCATTGATGTTCAGGCTCCCGCCGGACCGATCGATCGCGATGGGAGATACCACCGGTATGTAGTTCCTTTCAAGGAGGGTGTTCAGGATAGCCGGATCGATCCATTCGATCTCCCCGACATGCCCGAGGTCAACCTCTTTCTGCACACCGCCAACGTCAACTTTCTGGAGTTCCATCTTCTTTGCGATGATGAGGTTCCCGTCGCTGCCGGACAAACCGACACCGCGGGCCCCGCATTTGGCGATCAGGGAAACAATCCCCTTGTTTATTTTCCCGACAAGCACCATCTGGGCGATCTCAAGCGTTTCCTGGTCGGTGACCCGGAGACCCCCGACAAAGACCGATTCCTTGCCCATCTGCTTCATCTTTTCGCTGATCTCCGGACCGCCGCCATGGACGAGCACCACACGGATCCCCACATAGTGAAGGAGTACCGCGTCCCGGATAGCATTTTCGAGGACTACGGGGTCAACCATCGCATGACCTCCAAGCTTGATCACGATCGTCTTTCCATGGAACTGCTGGATATAGGGCAGTGCCTCCATAAGGACATCTTCGCGCTTCATTATGTGGTGTACCTCCCGTTGATCTCCACGTAGTGCTCGGTAAGGTCACAGCCCCACGCCGTTGCCTCTTCCTTTCCTGCGGCAAGGTCGAGGATAAAGATCACGTTTTTGCCGTGCATCGATCTCTTGGCCGCATCGAGGTCAGCGATAATCTCGCCGGATTTCACCAGCGGGAACCTGCTCCTGCCATCGCTGATCCAGAGCGAGACCGCGTTCGGGTCAAACTTCACACCGGCACGTCCGGCCGCTGCAACAACACGTCCCCAGTTCGGATCCTCACCATACACGGCAGTCTTCACAAGCGGGGATTCGATGATGGTGCGGGCAACCTTCTCTGCATCGTCTTCCGTCTTCGCTCCCGTGACGGTGACCTGGAGCAGCTTGGTTGCCCCTTCACCGTCTCTGGCGATCTGTTCTGCCAGGGAGCGGCAGCATTCTTCGAGGGCCGCGGAAAATTCTTCAGCGTTCACCTTTCCCGATTCCCCGGTCGCGGTACAGAGCGCGATATCGTTCGTGCTGGTATCCCCGTCAACCACGACGCGGTTGAACGAGCGCCGCGTTGCCTGGCGGAGGGCATCGGCCAGTGGTTTTGCCCCGATCTCTGCATCGGTGTAGATGAACGCGAGCATCGTCCCCATGTTCGGAGCGATCATGCCGCTTCCCTTGGTTATGCCGCCGATGGTGAAGCCTTCCCTTTTCACCAGCGCGTGTTTGGGGAATGTATCCGTTGTCATGATCGCTTTTGCAGTAAGGTCTTCTGCTTCCATAGAATGAGCAAGCTTTGGCGCAACGGTCTCACACTGCCGTTTGATGAGCGGCAGGTCAAGGTACCTGCCGATGACGCCGGTACTTGCAACGCCGATATGTGCAGGTCTGATACCGAGCGCCGATCCGGCATACTCCGTCATGGCAACCGCGTCGGCATATCCCCGCTTACCCGTATACGCGTTCGCGCACCCGCTGTTGACAATGACCGCATCCAGTTTTCCTGCCCGGATTTGCTTTCGCATCAGCTCGACCGGTGCTGCCCTGACAAGGTTCTTTGTGAATACTCCCGCTGCCGTTCCTTGTGCGCCGATAAGTGCAAGACCGTACTTTCCCTCTTTGATCCCCCAGGCTTTGACACCCGGGACTGCACAGATGCTTTTACATGACATTCATTCACCAGCCTCTTCTTTCCCGGTGTAAGCCGCCCCGATGGCGTTGATGATATCCGCCCGGGTGATGATTCCGACAATCCTCTTGCCCCGCATGACCGGCAGGCGTGATATGCCCTCCCTGAGCATGAGGGCGGCTGCCGCCTCGACATCCATATCTTCTGTTGCGGTGATAACCCGGCGGGTCATCACCTTTTTGACCGGCATATCGCCGATATTGGAGAGCGCATGTTTGGTCTTTTCCCAGTTGATGTACTCCCGGATTGGCACCTCGATGACCTCGAATGGCGAAGGGAGCCAGAGGTCATCAGAGATTTTCTCGGTCCTGAGAAGGGATATGAGGTCTGACTCCGTGACAATACCGGCCAGCTCATTTCCATCCATGACCGGGAGCCCGCCAAAATGGTGTTTCCGGAACAATGCCACAACCTGCCGGAGGGGTGTTTCCACACTGCACACCACCGGGTCATTTGTCATCGCGTCCTGTACGAGCATGGGTCCTCCTACGGCAGCATGCCGGCCCCGGTCAGGCCATCCTGTTCGTTTAACCCGCACATCAGGTTCATGTTCTGGATGGCCTGGCCGCTCGCTCCTTTAACGAGGTTGTCAATAGCGGAGACGACGACCACACGCAAGCCTTCGCTCTCGACCATGAGATCGCAGAAGTTGCTTCCCCTCACTGCGGCAAGAATCGGCTTCTGGTAGCGGACGAAATATTCGTTTTGGTAAAAGTCGCGGTAGATCTTCTCAACCTCTTTCTGCTCAAGGGGTTCATTCAGCAGGATGTGCGCCGTGGTCAGGATCCCACGATTGACCGGTACAAGGTGGGGTGTGAAGTAGACCTTCGCCTTTGACCCGAGGGTCCCAAGTTCCTGTTTCATCTCCGCAAGGTGCCGGTGGGTTGTCCACTTGTAAGGTCCGACATTGTCCCCCACGTTCGGGTAATGCGTGGTTGCCGAAGGGTTGTCGCCCGCTCCGCTGACACCGGTCTTGGAGTCGAATATCACGGTGTGAGCATACTTGGCAAGGGGTGCGGCTGCCAGGGTTGCACCGGTCGGGAAACAGCCGGGATTTGCTACGAACTTTGCATTGATACACTCGTTGCGGTGGAGCTCGACGAGCCCATAGGGAGCCGGGAAATAATCCGAATGGGTAACCCCGTACACTGTTTCGTACACGTCCCGGGGAAGCCGGTAGTCGGCACTGAGGTCCACGACCCTGATACCACGGGACAACAAGGGGCCGGCATAGGTCATTGCCGCCGTATGAGGGACTGCAAGAAATGCCACATCAGCATCAATGGCATCGATGGCTGGATTTTCAAAGGCAAGATTGGTAAATCCTTTCAGGTGAGGGTGAATCTGGTCAAGGGGAGTGCCTGCGAGTTTCCGTGATGTGGCACACGTAACCTCTGCAGTGGAGTGGCAGGCGAGAAGGCGGATCAGCTCACCACCGGCATAGCCGGAGGCCCCGATAATCGCGATTTTCATAGGAAAAGATCCGATTGTTGAAAATTTAATGCTTCTGTGAGAGAATTTCCGGAATCCTTTGGTTTTTTCATAAATGGTAAAATGCCATGTTCACTCCAACTCATCAAGAAATTTTCGAGTGAAAAATTCGAGTGAAAAAATACGGCCAGAGTATTGTTCCAGATTTCAGATCAATAACGTGTCCCTGATAACGGTCAACAAAAAGAAGCTCCAAGGGGCTTTGCCCCGGCGCTCCAGCGCCCCGGATGCAATAACGTTGTTGTGCCAGGATCAGGTATCTTGGTTATACAGAAGAATCGCAGGCGCGATTGAGCCCCGCCCTGGGGGCAGGGCTGGCGGAAGGGGGGCATCGATCAGGAAAAAAATGTCGCTGAAATGCGACTATCCTAAAAAAAATATTGGGGAAGGGCCATTAACCCTGACCCAGTTTACGGGAATACAGGGAATAAAGCCGCTGTCCGAGCAGTTCAATCCTCTGCCGGTCTTCCAGACCGGCGAGCAGATCCTCCGGAAGTCTATCTATCCCGTCGCGTGCGCCAAGATATGCCCCGCAGAGGAACGCGATGGTGTCGGTATTTCCCCCGGTATTTGCAGCAACCGTGAAAAGGTCCGGCGGATGGAGGTACCGGCTGATGAGGAAAAAGGTGATGGGAACGGTCTGGAAGACCGAGACATCGTTGCCTATCTTGAGGAGGGCTGTTTCCGTTTCCATCCCTTCCTTCTCGAGCACCAGCGCATTGCGTATCCTGCCGCCAAGCACTTCATCTTCAGCCTGTGCCTTTCCCAGTGCCTTTCCAATGGGATCGGGGGTTTCATGAAGCGTATGATACAGGAGAGTGACAAATGTTGAGACTGCTGCATGTGCCGCGGGATGAGTGTGCGTGACATTGCATGCCCGGACTGAACGTTCGCAGGCTTCGTTCATGTCCGGGAAGGTTAGGGCGAAGGGCACGGCAAGGGGTAAGCATCCGGCCGTGGTCGATTTCACGCCTTTCTGCGGTATATGCTCCCGGGGGATGTGTTCACAAACCGCAGAAACTGATCCATCGGGAAAGCGCAGAGCTCCCCGGCCATAGAGTTCGCGAAGCGCCGTGGTGTACCGTTCCTCGTTATATTTCCCGTCTGCAAGAAGTGTTGATACCAGGATCATGATCTGGGTATCATCGGTAAATTGCCCCGGGGTCAGTCCCTCGTTGGGATGCCCCTTGTACGGGCGCCGGTACCCGTATTTCATCTTGTTGAGGTTGGGAGAGGTACTTTCATTGGGCATACCAAGAGCATCCCCGATAGCCGCACCCAGCAGACACCCCTTGAATTTTTTAAGCATCAATCCTCTATTGGAAAACCCGGACAGATAATTCTTGTTATATCTGTTATGGCGGCGAACTATCCTATCTTATCCTGATCGCCCGGCCCGTAGACCTGCAGATATACATTCCGTACGGAAACCGCACTATGCCCTTGCAGTTTTTGTCAAACCGCGGTTCGATAAAAGTTTATATAGTAAGTTCAACATGATTAATAATGTAAAATAGGTGGGGTATGACGGAAGATTTTAATGTCAAACTTGTCGAGGACGTGAAATCGTACACGCCCGATCCACTGTACAGGAAAAATGCCTGGATGGCAGATTACGAGAAAACGTATGCAAAATTTCTAGCAGATCCGGACGGGTTCTGGGAAAGGATGGCAAAGGAGCTGGACTGGATCAGGCCCTGGGACAAAGTAAGAGACTGGAACTATCCCTATGCAAAGTGGTTTACCAATGCCAAGCTGAACATTTCGGCCAACTGCCTTGACCGCCACGTCAACAACAGTCGCCTGAACAAGGTTGCCCTGATCTGGAAGGGGGAGGCCGGCAGGGAGCGGATATTTACCTACCAGAAACTGCTCTCCCAGGTTGCTCGGTTTGCAAACGGCTTAAAGAAGATCGGGGTCAAAAAGGGTGACTGCGTGTGCATCTACATGCCCCTTGTCCCGGAACAGATCATCGCGATGCTGGCCTGTGCGCGGATTGGTGCTGTCCATAATGTCGTGTTCGGGGGGTTTGGCGCACAGGCCCTGAACATGCGGATCCGGGACGCCGAGGCAAAAGTTGTCATCACCGCGGATATCTCGATCCGTCGCGGAAAGGCAATCCAGCTGAAAGCCATTGTGGACGAGGCGGTTCTGAACACACCCACGGTCGAGACCGTTGTCGTCCTCCGCAGGAGAGACCCCCCGGTCGACCTGCATGAGAACGAGCTGGATTTCTACGAACTGATGGCGGGCCTTCCCGATACCTGCACCCCCGAGGTCATGGATGCCGAGGATCCGTTCTTTATCCTCTACACGAGCGGATCCACGGGAAAGCCCAAAGGCATCGTGCACACCTGCGGCGGGTACATGGTGGGCACCTATTACACCAGCAAATACATCTTCGATATCAAGGACAAGGATACCTACTGGTGCACGGCCGACACCGGCTGGATCACCGGCCACAGCTATATCGTGTACGGCCCGCTCGCGGTCGGGGCAACCGTTTTCATCACCGAGCTGACACCGGATTTCCCGGATGCCGGGAGTTACTGGAGCCTTATCGAGGAGCAGAAGATAAGCATCTTCTATACTGCGCCGACAGCCATCCGCATGTTCATGAAGATGGGCGAGTCATGGCCCGACAAGTACGACCTCAGCTCCCTGCGCATCATCGGTTCCGTGGGAGAGCCGCTCAATCCCGAAGCGTTTGAGTGGTATTACCGGGTCATCGGTAAAAACAGGTGCCCCATCCTCGATACATGGTGGCAGACCGAGACCGGCATGCACATGATCACGACCATGATTGGCGAGCCGATGCGCCCCGGTTTTGCCGGAAAACCGATTCCGGGGATTGAGGCTGATGTCGTTGACAAGGATGGCAGACCGGTCAAGCCCGGCAATGGCGGGCTGCTCGTGGTCAAATCCCCGTGGCCGGCCATGATGCGGACCGTGTACAAGGATGACGAACGCTACCGCAAGTACTGGTACACCATCGATGGGATGTATGCGGTGGGCGACCTTGCAGTCAAAGGAAAGGACGGCTACATCATGATTCTCGGCCGGGCGGATGATATCATCATCGTTGCCGGCCACAATATCGGGACAGCCGAGGTTGAGAGCGCCCTTGTCTCGCACCATGCTGTTGCGGAAGCGGCGGTCATCGGAAAACCGGATCCCGTGAAGGGGAACTCCATCAAGGCCTTCGTCATCCTCCGGGTCGGCAACCAGCCAAGCGAGAGGCTCAAGCAGGACCTGCTCCACCATGTCCGCAACACCCTCGGGCCGATCGCCATGCCCCACGAGATCGATTTCGTGGACAAGCTGCCAAAGACCCGGAGCGGGAAGATCATGCGGCGGGTCCTCAAGGCAAAAGAGCTGGGCTACGATCCCGGGGACGTCTCGACGCTGGAGGAGTGACCCCCTCTCATTTTTTTGTGATGAGAAGTATCGTCCCAGATTACGATAACCAGGTATATCACCAGGGAACATTATGACTGAAAATTTACCCGAAACAATCATGGGTATGGATGCTGAACAAGGGCGCTGGCTGCTTGTCTTCCTCGGAATGCTCATCAACCTGTGCCTTGGTACGATTTACTCGTGGAGCGTGTTTGTCGCACCGCTCACCAGATTCTTCACCAATGACCTTGGCCTGGTGGTGACGGCAGGTGATATCCTGCTGCCGTTCTCGGTATTCCTTGCGTTCTTTGCCCTTACCATGTCCTTCGCCGGAAAGTACATCGAGCAGTACGGGCCGAGAAATGTTACGATTGCCGGGGGTATACTGACCGGCCTCGGCTGGCTCCTCGCTTCGTTTGCCACATCGGTACCGATGCTCTATGTGCTGTACGGAATTATCGGAGGGGTCGGTGTTGGGATTGCCTACGGTGTCCCGGTTGCGGTTGCTGCCCGCTGGTTCCCGGACCGGCGGGGTCTGGCCGTTGGCATGACCCTGCTCGGGTTCGGGTTCTCCGCGTTCTTCACGGCAAATATCGCAGGCTACCTGATCGGGGTTTACGGCGTGATGACGACATTCAGGATCTTCGGGATCGCATTCGTTATTCTTACTGTCCTGTTAGCTCTGCCGCTGAAATTTCCCCAAGCCGGCTGGAAACCAGCCGGGTGGACTCCCCCGGTACCGGCTCCCGGCCAGGCAGTTTCCTGTGAATTCAGGCGCGATGAGATGCTGAAAACAACATCCTTCTATGGACTCTGGGCATGTTACTTTATCGCGTGTCTCGCCGGCCTCATGGCCGTTGGTATAGCAAAGCCGGTTGGATCCGAGATCGGGATAGAGGCCGAACTCGCAACAGTTCTTGTCGGCATTTTTGCAATCTTCAACGGGTTCGGGAGACCGGTCTTTGGCACCCTTACCGATAAACTGACTCCTCGCACTACTGCCATGGTATCTTTTGTCCTCATCGCGTTTGTATCCATACTGCTGTGGCAGGTCCCCGCAGTACCAATCTATATCCTTGCATTTGTCGTCCTCTGGGGCTGTCTCGGGGGATGGCTTGCCATCGCTCCGACAACCACCGGTTGTTTTTTCGGAACCTCTGATTACCCACGGTGTTACGGGATCCTTTTCCTGGCCTATGGCGCAGGAGCGATAGCCGGGCCTCAGCTCGCGGGGTTTATTAAAACATCAACCGGATCCTACTTGGGCGTGTTCCCCATTGTCATGATCCTCGCGGTGATCGGGTTTGTCATCGCGTTTGCGCTGGTCAAACCGCCGAAAGTGCCGGAAAAAGACTGAAACACTTTTTGCTCCAAAAAAATTTTGGAATTTGATGCATTCCCTTGTGCGCCACAATTCCCTGTAGGGGAACGGGGAGTATCGGCAGCCCCGGATTGGGTTGCAGCTAGTTCATCGTAATCGCCAAGGGGGATAGCCCATCGGCAGGTAAGCCTCCGGGAGCGCAAATTGCATTTTTTTTATATTCAACAGAAGGTTGTTGTGTCAGATCCAATCACCGGGGGGTTGACGCCCTTTCCCCCACATGTGATACCCGCCGCTGCCATGAAGGGCGCTCCTCTGGCGGACTCAATTACCAAATTCACAACCATTCCCGGGCCGGGTGTCCTCATAACGATGAACGTGTTGAACGATTCTCATGGTTCAGGAGTGCAGCCTCGTTTCATGTGAGTTTCTCTATAGCCGACACTACCTCGCAATCTTCACGGTGTGAGCCCCCGTGTGCGGTAATGAAACCCAAGAGCCTGTTAACGTTTTTGGATGTTTTTTTAGAGTCTGCTTAATGATTACCGGTTCGGGGAAAAATTCCTGTTCCCTTCTTCCCTTATTGATGGATCTTCTTCCGCTGTGCTATGCGGTATCCTGAGATTACCTGGATCGAGTCACCGAAATCACGGTCAAGAAGAGCGTCCCCGGAATCCACATAGAGATACGGAGTCTGTGCAAGCTTATGCGGTGTTGCGACAACAATAAGTTTGTTTATCCCGATTTTCCTGACGAGGCGGGAGCTGATCTGCTGGTTTCCCCTTCCAAGAATGAACCCCTGGGCACCAATCGGGCTGATGATGATCCGGCTATCGGGAAATTTCTCAGCAAGGGCAAGGAGGGTTTTTTCATCACAGTCGGTTGCGACCAGTCTCCGGTCCCTGATCGCATCCACGCCAAGCAGGGTCTTTCTGATACCGATCCTGCGGGTAATGGCCTCGGTTGTTGTGCCGGCCCCGATGATGTAGAGCGTCCCCGTCAGCATGATCTCGTCAATAAACTGCGCTATGGCGGCCTTTGCCCGTTCCTCGTCCTGTTCCTCGTATACCTGTTTTGCGGCTTGTATTTTTCCTGCAAGGGCCGGAGTCCGGGCAATACCGGAGAGGCGGGTCTTGAGGGTGCCGGCCCGGTACGCGTTCTCATCAACGTCAAGTACCTCAGCATCCCGGAGATTGCCCTTGTCAAATGCCAGGATGAGATCGGCTGCACTGGCCGGGTCAACGGCAAAGACAGCAGAATACATCTTGACACCTGCAGGAATCCCAAGGAGCGGTACGTTGCGTCCAATAACGTCAAAGACATCCCGGGCCGTTCCGTCCCCCCCGCAGAAAACAACCAGGTCGACACCATGCTCAAGAAACATTTGCACGGCTTTTTTCGTATCCGCCGAACTGCTCTCCCCGGTGTAATGATACAGAATCTGATAGCCGGTGATACCGGCTCCCTTCAGGGCATCCTCGCCCATTGCTCCTGAACAGGAAACAAACGCAAGATCCGTCCTCTTTGCCAGAAGCATGAGCGCGATCCTGGCCCGTTCCATGGCCTGGGGAATCGCCCCGCGCCGCAGCGCCTCGTCAACGTACCCGTCCGTTCCTTTCAGCCCCACCGATCCCCCCATACCGGCAACCGGGTTGACAATGAGACCGATCCGTTTCATGAAAAAGAGATGGTGTTGCCGGATTATTGTATCTTGGGTATGCGGCCAATAGCTTCCCGGATCAGCTCGTCAGGGTACTCATAGTCAACCAGCTGGCCTGCGTAAAACGCATCATAGGCTGACATATCGAAATTACCATGGCCTGTACAGTTGAAGAGAATGGTCTTTTCCTCCCCACTCTTCCTGCATCTGAGGGCTTCATCGATTGCCGTTTTGACTGCATGGGACGCTTCAGGAGCAACGATGATCCCTTCTGTCCGGGCGAAGGTCTGGGCTGCATCAAAGGCTTCGCTCTGGTGACAGGAGACTGCCCGTGCAACACCATCATGTACAAGGCGGGAAACGATCGGGGAATCCCCATGGTACCGGAGACCCCCGGCGTGCATGGCCGGCGGGACGAAATCATGGCCAAGGGTATACATCATGAGGAGGGGGGTTAATCCGGCCACATCCCCGAAGTCATAGGTATAGAGCCCCTTTGTCAGCGTCGGGCACGAAGCAGGTTCGACACCGATGATGTCGATCTCCTTGTGCTTTCCGCTCATCTTGTCCCCCGCGAACGGGAATGAGATCCCGGCAAAGTTGGATCCGCCGCCGACACAGCCGATGACAATGTCCGGATAATCGTCTACCATGGCAAGCTGCTCACGGCATTCCTGGCCTATGATCGTCTGGTGGAGACAGACATGATTCAGCACCGACCCGAGCGAGTAGTTGGTATTTGTGTGGGTAGCCGCATCCTCGACCGCCTCGGAGATCGCAATCCCTAACGCACCAGGCGTGTCAGGGTCCTTTTTCAGAACTGCTTTTCCTGCATTGGTCTTTGTGCTGGGGCTTGGGATGCATTCCGCACCCCAGACATGCATCATCGACTTCCGGTAGGGTTTCTGAGTATAACTCGACCTGACCATGTAGATGGTACATTCAAGATCATAGAGCATGGTTGCAAATGCCAGCGCAGATCCCCACTGCCCGGCGCCGGTCTCGGTTGCAATCCGCTCCATACCGGCCTTCATGTTATAGTAAGCCTGCGGGATGGAGGTGTTGGTCTTGTGGCTCCCGGCCGGGCTGACTCCCTCCCACTTATAATAGATCTTTGCCGGTGTCTTGAGAAACTTCTCCAGACGAAGGGCACGGTACAGCGGGCTGGGTCTCCAGAGGTGCAGGACTTCCTGCACTTCCTCAGGGATATCGATATACCGCTCCGTAGTCACTTCCTGTTTGATCAGTTCCATCGGGAAGATCGCTTTGAGGTCATCAGGCCCCACCGGTTTGTGGGTTGCGGGGTGGAGGGGCGGATCCAGCGGCGATGGCAGGTCCGCCTGGACATTATACCACTTCTTTGGCATCTGCTCCTCTTCAAGCAGGATCTTGGTCTTCATACAGGGTACTTGCTCTGTACAAATATATACGTTGTTGTCCAAATATGGAATGTGATGATCGTGTGAGAACGCAGAAAATGGTTCACATCTCACACACAGAAGCCATAACAGAACGATAAACCTTGCTGCCATGAACATGGCAGACAAGGCACGGGACGCCTTGTCAGAGGCTCATTCTCAGAATCCTGAAGACGGTCTTTCGCTCATTACCTGAAAAACGATCCTGGCATCTGTGGCATCCCCCTCTTTCCACCACGGTGAATACGATATCCTGCAAGTTCAAAACCTGTGACCTCATAGTTGTCGGGGAAAGAAGCAAGACACTATTCGCGATTGACTGAGATTGTCGGAAACGATTTGGATCGTGCCAAGGATTTCCACTCCGGTGTCCACGCAGAAACGATTTAAAGCGTCAACATCAACATGTCGACGAGATCTCAGACTGAACACTCTTCCAAGTCCGGAGTGTAACCTGGTGAACCACATGAACCTTTCCATAACCGATATACTGTTCCGGCCGGATGCATTCTTTGGGACCATGATGAACGAGAAGGAGAGCCTGAAGATCCCGGCTCTTATCGTTCTTGCCGGAAGCATTGTCGCCGCTGCATACGGATATCTGATTGGCGGACTGACCGCAAAGATGATGGCATCGACCGTGCCGGGGATCGAGACGATCATCACCATCTCCACAATCGGGGGAGCCCTCGCCGGGACATTCATATTCTGGATCCTTTGGGCCGGCATCATCTATGCCCTTTCCTTTGCGTTTAAAGGCCTGGGATCCTTTTCCAGAATGCTCCAGGTCGTGGGATACGGATACCTGCCCCAGATCCTCGGCTCCGTTATCACCCTTATCGCAGCAACCCAATATATCCCGAAAATTACGGTTCCCACCCTCTCATCGGCCGCCATGCAGGACCCGGCCATGATCGAGCAGACCATGAAAGCATTCATGCACGACCCGGCAATGCTGGAACTGACGCAGATCACGTCCCTGATCACTATCGTGTTCCTCCTCTGGAGTGCCAACATCTGGATCTTCGGGGCAAAGCACGCCCGGCAGCTCTCACCCCGGGATTCTGCACTATGCGTTGGTATACCCGTTGTCCTGTATGTACTCTATCTGATCTACAATATCGGAGTAATGTGAATGAAAATTGATCAGCCCTTTGCCATAATCTGCCTGTTGCTTCTTATCAGTATTGTGCCCGGTATTGCCTGCGGATATGCCACACCGGAATCAATCGTTGCTGCCGGAAAGGTGTACATTTCCGGTATAGATTATGATCCCGGGTCATTTTTCACGGGGGATACCGGGACGGTCACCGTATATGTGACAAACGGGAATTCCAACCAGAGTGTTGTCGTGAATCACGCAACAATTGGTGACACGTACATCCGTCTTAAGAGCAATCCCTATGACAGCTCAGCCAATATCGGCCCTCTCCAGACACGGACCTTCGTTTTTTCCGTGGCAGCCGATGCATTGGAGGGTACCTATTACCCGACCTTTTCGCTGAGCTTCCGGGATGCCGACAGTCTCTACTACCGGCTGGTGACCAAAGTGGACAATACCCCGCTCGAACTGACTGTCGTTGATAAACCCGATGCATATACCCAGGACAAGAAGAAGACCGTGTACATGCAGGTTGCAAACCCGCGGAATAATATGGTGAAAAATGTTATTCTCGACCTGAGCGGAGATGGTGCTGACTTTTCCCCATCCCGGGTATTTGTAGGAAATCTTGGGCCTGGCGAGAAAATTCCCGTAAACTTTTCCGTTACTCCAAATAAGGTAACCCCGCTCAAACTTACCCTGAATTACGATAACGGGGACAACCCTCACCGGGTATCCATGGAACTACCCGTCATCTTTGGAACAGATAAGAAAGCGGCAAACCCGGTCATAAGTAATGTACAGGTAAAAAATGAAGCCGGAATCTGGCATGTCACCGGTGATGTAAACAACGCGGGCCTCGAGACTGCCAACACCGTTATGGTGACCTCCCTTCCTCCGGCGATCCCTCAGGACCCCTACAAGGTCTATGTTGTGGGCGCCCTTAAGACCGATGACTTCGGGAGCTTTGAGGTAACATTAACGGCAGAGAACACGGACACAATCCCGATTAAACTGTCATACAAGGATGCCGATGGCAATGTATACGATTCAATCCAGGATGTAAAGATCTCCCCCGCTGCCATTACTGCCCGGAACAGTACCAGCGGACTACCGGTTATTCCGATTACCATAGGTATTGCACTCCTTGTCCTCTTTGTCGGTGGCTGGATACTCTACCTGAAAAGGAACAAGAAGTGACCGGTCCTATGGACGAACAACCGGTAATGCTGTTCCGGGATGTTGTCAAAATCTACCCGCTTCCGGCAGGGGATGTCACCGCACTGGACGGTGTCTCGTTTCAGGTTGACCGGGGGGAGTTCATCTCGATCATGGGTCCCTCCGGATCGGGTAAGTCAACCCTCCTGAACCTGATGGGCTGCCTTGATATGCCCACATCAGGGGATATTTTCATCAGCGGGACCCGCATCGGGGATATGTCGGATGCGGAACTGACCAATCTCCGGAGAGACCGGATCGGATTTATTTTCCAGTACTTCAACCTCTTTCCCCTGCTCAATATTATTGAGAATGTAACCTTTCCCATGATGCTGAAATCCCAGAAGGCGGTAGATCCGGAAAAAGGCAAAGAAGTGCTCCGGTCCGTCCAGCTTGATGATAAGTTATTCACCCATACACCAACGGAGCTGTCAGGAGGGCAACAGCAGCGGGTTGCGGTTGCACGGGCACTGATCAATAATCCTGATATCCTGCTCTGTGATGAACCGACCGGGAACCTCGATTCAAAAACCGGTGATGGTATCATGGACCTGATGACCGAGCTCAACAGGAAGGGAACTACCATCATCATGGTCACGCATGATGCTCACATTGCGGAATACTCGCACCGGACAATCCGAATCGCTGATGGGAGGATTGTTCCATGATCTTCTGGGAAATTGCGAAACGTAACCTCCGTCTTCACCTGTTGCGCTCATCTCTGGCAATGCTTGGGATTGTCATAGGCGTGGTCGCTATCGCATCCATGGGGATCCTCGGCAACAGCCTTGTTCTCTCGATTTCGGACAGCCTTCACACCGTCGGGGACAGTGTGATCGTCTCTCCCTATACGGGTGGTGGCGGATTCGGGCAGGGTGGAGGTGGCGCCGGTGCCGGTTCGGCAAGCCTGAAGATCACGGACCAGCAGTTTCAGCAGATAAAACGGGTTGTTGCACCCAACAACGCAATTCCGGTTCTCCAGACCGCGGAAGCTATGAAAATCGGCGTTGGCAGCGACACGATTGTCGCCCCGGTCTATGGTCTTGATCCTGAGGATGTGCCCCGGCTTTTGAATCTTAAAGCAGGGAGTTTCAGCACATCGGATTCCGGGTGCCTGGTTGGATCGAGATTTGCCGAGGACCACAATGTCAAGGTCGGGTCGCGGATCTCCATGGGTAGCGACGGAGGGAGGGGTACCCTGCGGGTCACCGGTATCATCGAGGAGAGGGGGATCAGTTTTGATATCAGCACTGACTCTGCCCTTGTCGTCACGAAAACCTGGTTTGCCGGCACCTATGAACGGACTGATTACGATACGGTTGTTGTCAAAGTCAACCAGGGTGTGGATTCTGCAGCGGTAAAAACCCTCATCGAGAAGCAGATGAATAAGAGAGACCGGGTTGTCAGCGTCATGGACAGCAAAGCTACCCTTGCAACAATCTTTTCTGCATTCGGGTCGGTCACCACGTTCGTATCTGCAATCGGGGGAATTTCCATGATTGTCGCGGGTGTTTCCATTTTCAACATCATGATGATGTCAGTGACCGAACGCATCAAGGAGATCGGCATTATGCGGAGTATCGGTACCCAGAAACGCGAAGTGATGAGCATGTTCATGTACGAAGCGGCTATCCTTGGCGTGGTCGGGAGCTTCATCGGCGGGGTGTCGAGTTTCATTGCTGGTTATGCCATAAGTGCCCTGATACTGAACAGTACAAAGTACCTGTTTGTCTGGTCCAACGCGATACCCATCGTTGAGGGAGTCGTTTTTGGTATTGTCATCAGTCTTATCTGCGGCATCTACCCGGCATGGAAAGCGGCAAACCTCAGCCCGATTGAGGCGATGAGACATGAATAAGGCCTCTCTTTTTTCTTTTCCCTTTTTTTAATGTGAGATCTTTATAATCGGCCGGTTGCATACAGTGTGATATGAGCCCCGCGGCACTCATCGATCCTGACTGGAACGAGATCTGGAAGCAGCGGCAGCTCCTGCAGGAGTCCTCGAAAATATCTGGTGATTCCACCCATGACTGGAGCAGGAAAGAGAATGCTGAGCGGTACGACGCAAATGCCCGGAATGAATATGACGAGCGGGTGAAGACCACCATCGCTTCGCTTGGTGCCGGAAAGGAAATGCGGGTGCTTGATATTGGTGCCGGGCCTGGCACTCTTGCCATCCCCCTTGCCCCGCTGGTGAAGGAGATCACGGTTGTGGAACCTGGTGCCGGGATGCTGGGAGTCCTGAAGGCACACGCAGAGCGGGATCGGTTGCGGAATATCACCTGCGTGCAGAAGATGTGGGAGGATGTCGATAGTGCCCGTGACCTGCAGGGACCCTTCGATATCGTGATCGCATCGCTATCCCTCACCATGCACGATATTCGGGAAGCGCTCAGGAAGATGGACGACGCATGCTCGGGTTCGGTTCACCTCTTCTGGTTCGTGGACATGCCCTTCTGGGAGCGGATGTCGTTTGATCTCTGGCAACCGCTGTATGGTCGGCCCTACTACACGGGACCGAAAGCGGACTGCCTCTTCGGGGTCCTGTACCAGATGGGAATCTATCCCGATGTGACCATGATGACGCTGGGGAAGGAGTACCGTTTCAGGAGCAGGGAGGGGATGCTCGCGTTCTTCCGGAAACGGTTCGCGGCGAAGACAGCGGGGCAGGTGCGGATCGTGGATGGTTATATCACGCCGATGATCCGGGAACGGGAAGGTGAGGTTGTCATTTCCGGGGACTCGGTGTTTGCGCACGTACGGTGGAAGAAAAAGTGATTCAGACAGACGGAATCTCCTCTGACGTTCCCGGGGGCGTCGCCATGCAGATCCGCTCGCGCCACTTCGAAATCCCATAGCAGGTAATACTGAAGCATCGTATTGCGCCCCCACTCTTGCTCCAAGGGGCAGGGGTGTCGCGGGGGGCCCCTTCAAAACATCCTTTTTGCCCGCACTCAAATGATCTCCATGAAGGTACCATGGCCGGCATCCGCATCGAACCGGTAACGCCCGGGAATTTTTTTGAACTCCTCCAGCTGATCGACGGACTCGCCCAGTACGAACATCTCGACCCGCCCGACCACGCAGCATGCGAACGTCTCTTTACCGATGCGTTCTCGGATCCACCCCACTACGAAGCGTACCTTGCAAGAGCCGACGGCATTCCGGTCGGGTACGTCACGTTCTACCTCACCTACTCCACGTTCCTCGCCCTGCCCTCGCTCTATCTCGAGGACATATTTGTCCGAAAGGAATTCCGGCACCGCAGCATCGGCCGGGAGCTCTTCGGGTTCTGCCGGAACATCGCCCGGGAGCGGGGCTGCGGAAGGATGGACTGGCAGGTGCTCACGTGGAACGAGCCGGCCATACGGTTCTACGAGAACGGGGGAGGAAAACGGCTGGACTGGTACGCGTACCGGATCGAGCGGCAGGAACTCTGAAATTTTTCGTCCGGGAAGAGGCCTGTGCCGGTTTTACAATGCCCGGAACCTCTACCAGGGATCGATTTTGAAATGAAAATCAGTGATCGGTTCTGAAATGAAAATGGATGATCGATGTTCAGAAAAAAATCGGGATCCGATTTATTGCTCCGTCCATGATTATATTCCGGAAACAGTTTTTTTTAATCGCGGATCGATTTGGATCTGCAAATCGATGACCGATTTTTCCGGAAAAATCGATGATCTATACGAAAGCAAAAAACGGGTATCGTTTTTTAAGAATGACACACTGGAGAATTCATTGGATCCACGCTCTTTGGGACTCCGTTTACTCTCTGCCCCCGCTGCGTGGTAATGGTTGCCATCGTCACCTGCCCGTTGCATTCATCGCGGCTCGATCTGACCCTCATACAGCAGATCGGCCTTGCTCCGTGAAGGGCCCCCGGCGGGGATTCCTTGGATCAGTTTTTCTTTAGCTTGGGGATTCGGTCTCAGGACGGTGCAGATTTTGGAGAGGCCCAGAGATGTGGCCCGGGCCGGTCCGATGCCACGGGATGGATTCACGGGGTTTATATTTCCGGCCGCTGAAGCACAGGCATGGAGAAGAAGTACTTCCTGGCAAAACTGATCCCTCCCCGCCCGTCATTTATGGTGGACATGACTGCGGATGAACGTCAAATGATGGTTAACCATGGGGCGTATCTCAGGAAACACGTTGAAACGGGAACTGTCGTCATCATGGGGCCGGTCCAGGACCAGGCCGGCTCCTGGGGCCTCGCTATCTTCGAAGCCGGTTCCGAAGACGAGGTCCAGGCCATAACCGCCCGCGATCCCACTTCCCTTTCCGGTCTCGGTTTCCGGTGGGAGATCTTCCCGATGGCACAGGCGATTGTCCGGAAGTAGCGGATTCCCTGCCGTGGCACCCCCTCCTGGCGGAGCTCGGGGCTTTGCCAGTATTTATCCAATGCTCCCGGATTCTTACTATCGCCTCTTTGAGTTTCTCCATCAGAGCAGGGTAGGGCAGCCGGATCCACCATGGCACAGAGAACGCACGGTCCCGTCACTATCCCTCCTGCTGAACGGGCAGGGATGCCATGAGGGCATAGAAATATTCAGGCATGCGGGTGGTGAAGAGCCCGTGCCATGCATCAAGGGTTGCGGGATGCATGACATCCAGTTTCCTGAAGATGTGGCTGGCGAATTCGACCGGTGCAAGGCCGCTTGCGGTGATGAGATTGTTGTCGGTGACTGCCGGTTCCGTCCGATAGAATTGGTCTCCCCGGTAGTTCGGGCAGAACATCCGGAGTACGCCTGAATCATTGCTCGTGTGAGGCCTTGTATCGAGCAGGCCGGTGCTGGCAAGGCCAAGGGTTGCCCCGCAGATCGCCGCAACAACCGTACCCCCCGCAAGGAGATCCGCAACCTTTGCAAGAACCGGCTGCTGCCCCGGATTAAGCCAGAGGTCTGCACCCGGGAGAATGAGGATATCCGCGTTCCCCGGCCGGATAACTTCAATGAGCGTGTCCGGCGTCATCCGGAGTCCTCCCATGGTCGTGATTGTATCCAAGGTCCGGCCACACAGGACCACATCGTACTTCAGCGCCGGGTCCTTCAGGTACCGGCCGGAGTGGAGTTCGGCAAGGGCGTGGCCGGTTTCCCAATCGGAAAACGTATCCAGGATATACAGATAGAGTTTCGGCATCCGGCATCACTACGGGGAATATTCTGGCCGGGAAAGGATATCCTTTTTCCTTGCTGCCGGCCCGGGATTTTTAAAAATGGAATTTGGGTGACGGGATAAAATATCCGGAATTTACCCCCAAAAAAAGTTACCCAACCCTCTTGATCCTCGCCATCGCCTCGCGGAGGTTCTCCATCGACGCCGCGTATGACAGCCGGATCCACCCCGGCGCATAAAACGCACTCCCAGGCGTTGCCGCCACGTGCCCCTTATCGAGCCAGCGGGACGCGACCTCCATATCATCGCCGGCAACCCGGACAAAAGCATAGAACGCACCCTCGGCCGGGGCCGTTGCGTAACCCATGGCCTTCAGTTCGCCTATGATGTATTTCCGCCGCTTATCAAACTCCCGGCGCATCTCCTCGACACAGGACTGGTCACCCCTGAGCGCTGCAACCCCGCCCCACATCGCAAAGGTGGTTGCCTGGCTGATGGAGTGCTGCTGCACCTTGGACATCTCGCCGATAATTTCCTTGGGGGCAACCGCGTACCCGAGCCGCCAGCCGGTCATGGCATAGGCTTTCGAGAACCCGTTGATGGTGATGGTCCGCTGCGCCATGTCCCCGAGGGAGGCAAGCGAGATGTGCTCCTTCCCGTAGATCATCTTCTCGTAAATCTCATCGGACATGGCGTAGAGGTCTTTGTCCTCGCAGAGGTCTGCAACGAGTTTCATGGATTTCTTGTCAAAAACAGCACCCGTGGGATTCGACGGGGAGTTGACGATGACCATCTTGGTCTTCCTGTTTACCCGTTCGAGAAGAGCATCATCGAGCTGGAAGGTCTTCGGGTTGATCTCGTGGAATATGGCTTTCCCGCCGGCAATCTGGACGCAGGGCTCATAGGAGACCCAGGCCGGGGTGAGGATGATGGTCTCGTCACCATGATTCAGGACAGCCTCGCATGCCTCGTAGATGGCATCCTTTGCACCGCAGGCAACGATTACCTGCTGCGGGGTGCAGGGGAACTTATTCTCCCGCACAATCTTATCGGAAATGGCGCTCAGCAGCTCGGGGATGCCGTTGCTCGGGGCGTAATGTGTCTCCCCCCGCCGCAGGGCATCGATGCAGGCGTCCGTGATATGCTGCGGGGTGGCGAAGTCTGGCTCGCCGATCGACATGCTGATGACATCGATCCCCTCCCGCTGCATCTTCTTTGCCTTGTTGGAGATAGCAATGGTTGCCGACTCGGTGACGCCGGCAATCTTCTCCGACAGGGGCTTCATTTCAACCGTTTGACAAGCTTGATGGCGGATTCAACGGCCCGCTTCGCGTAATCGATCCGCTCGTTCGCCTCGAGGCGGGTCATGCCGGGCCCGGAGATGCCGAGCGTTACCGGCTTGCCGAATTCAAGGGAGAGATCGATGATCTTCCGGGCTGCGTGCTGCACCACGATCTCATCGTGCTGGGTGTTGCCCTCAATGACACAGCCGATGGTAACTACTGCATCGACTTTCCCGTTCGTAAGCATTTTCTTGATGGCTAGCGGCATATCGTAGGCGCCGGGCACATAGAGGCACTCGGTCACTTCTGCGCCAAGGAATGCCGCATGTTCGCGGCCTTCGATCTCCATCATATAGGTGATGTCGCGGTTGAACTCCGCAACAACGAATCCGAGTTTTATGGGGTTGGTGTCACACATACTCAATCATCTCGTGTTATTGGTCATAAATTTCTGCTCTGGGAATCATTCGTCGCTCCCAGGGCACCGCCCCCTCCGCTGTGGCGCCATGGTTGGGATAACCCCGACCTGTACACCAAAATATCGGTATTTTTTTCGAACTGGTAATACGGAGGAATCACAAGCGCCCCCGCCCCCAGCGGGGGCAGGGATGGGGCAAGGGGGGCGAGGGGCGATCATACCTGCTGATCGAAGGGATCTGCCAGTTATGAATTTCCGGTTACTTCCGGGCCGGTCCGGCATCGGCAAACCCCTGCCGCTGCCCGGTGCCCGCCTCGCGCTCGAGGTCTTTTTGGCGGAGGATCAGTTTCACAGCATTGACCGCGTGCTCACGGGTGCGCTGCTCCATGAGCCATGCAAGTTCGCGGTCGTCCTTTGCCTCATCCTCGTGGACGAAGACCTCGATGATGTGCTTGTTCGTCATGAGCTGGCACATGATGAGCCCCTGCGAGGCTTCGTGGGCACACATCCTGTCCTTGTCCTTGCCCCCGGGCATACCCAGCGCCATAACGATATCGCACCGGCGTTCTTCGATCAGTTTCTTACAGGCAACGGGAAGATCTTTTATTCCCGGCACCGTTGTCCGCTCGATTGCTACCGTTGCATGTTTTTTCAGCTCATCGACAGCGATGGCTCCCATATTGACGCGTGAGAAGGTGGTGTCGGCGACGCCCACTCTCATCCCAGCACCTCGGCGGCCGCTTCGACGCCGTCGCCTTTTGGCGTATAGCCGCACTTTTTGAGCGCATGCTGCGTGGCGGCAAGCGTGGCAAGGATCTCGGGAGCGCTGACGGCTCCCATGCTGCCGATCCGGAAGATCTTCCCCTTCAGGTGGTCCTGGCCTCCGGCAATCACGATCCCCATCTTCTTGATGATCCCCCGCATTTCATCATCCTTGACCCCTGCCGGGTACTGGATTGCGGTGACCGTGGACGAATAGTTGTGCAGCTTGTCAATCGTTGGGAAGAGGTTAAGCCCCCATTCCTTTGCTGCTGCCTGGACAGCTCCTGACAACTTGTGGTGCCGGGCGATCCGGGCGGCAAGACCTTCCTCCTCGATCATCAGACATGCTTCACGGAGGGCGAGGAAGAGAGGGACCGCAGGCGTGTAGGGGGTTTCCATCGGCTTTCCGCTGGCACTCTTACGGTAGGCTGCAAGGTCCAGGTAATACGGCGGGTTCTTGGTGACCCGCTCCCACGCCCGGCTGCTGACCGAGACCATGGCAAGGCCGGCGGGGGCTGCGAGGCATTTCTGGGAGCCGGTGATAGCGATATCCACGCCCCACTTGTCGGCCTCGACCGTGTCGCCCCCAATAGAGGTGATCCCGTCCATGATGAAGAGCGCGTCGTGCTTCCGGCAGAGCTTCCCGATCTCCTCGGCCGGGTTCTTGACACCCGCAGAGGTCTCGTTGTGGACAAGGGTGACGACCTGCGCACCAGCCTCGAGCTGAGCTTTGAGCCCCTCAATGTTGACAGGGGTACCCCAGTCGGACTTGATCTCGTGGGCTTCGCCATAGCGCTGGCTTATCTTATAGAGCCGCTCGCCGAACTTGCCGTTGACGATACAGACGATCTCCTTGTCCCGTCCGACACCCGCGATGGCAGCTTCCATGCCGGCAGTGCCGGACCCGCTGATGATAAAGAGGTCGTTTGTTGTACCAAATGCGGTCTTAAGGACCCGCACACAGTCGGCATACGCGGCACCAAACTCGGGGCTGCGGTGGTTTATTGCCTGACGCGACATTGCAAACCTGACCCGTTCCGGAATCGGGACCGGGCCCGGCAGCATCAGGAGAAGTTCTTTTTCCATGTAGATCTGCTCATAGTATATCTAGATAAGGCCAATATATGTTTGGATGGCTAACATGGCAGACGTTGCTATCATCTCGGGATCCGCATCGGATGCGAAAATAACGGACAGGGTAAAAAAGGTCCTTGACGAGAACAGGGTATCCTATGACGCCCAAATCATCTCCGCCCACCGGGATCCCGACAAACTCGATGCTTATATCAAAACCACGAAGGTGAAACTGTTCATCGCGATTGCCGGCCTTTCCGCTGCTCTTCCGGGGGTAATCGCATCGAAGACCGACAAGCCGGTGATAGGCGTCCCGGTCAGCGGCACGCTCAATGGGCTCGATGCCCTCCTTGCCATCGCCCAGATGCCAAAAGGGGTGCCGGTTGCCTGTGTCGGGGTGGACAACGGGGACAACGCGGCCTGGCTGGCGATCCGGATCCTGAAACTCCAATAAAAAGCAGGGCTGACATCCTTCAGGAACGATCCTTTTTTTGTCACACCTTCTGCATCACGAAGAACGTGTATCCATAGTACCGCTTGTATTTCCGGTACATCTCTGCCTCTTCCTCAAGCGAGTCAAGGATGGCTGCGCAGGTGGGATCAGCCCCCCGGGTTTTTTTCAGCTCTGCGATGCGTGCAAGCATCGGAACGTAGTAATTGTCCCACCAGCCTGCCTCAGGCAGGCGGTATGTGGCGATGAGCCGGAGACCGGCCCGGTTCACCCGCTCCTTCATCTCGTCCTCTGAGGCGGGAACATATCCCTCCTTCTCCCACCACTGCAGCAGTTCCTGAGGGGGGTTGTGTTCAAACCAGTCGGCATCTGAGACTACCATAAACCCGCCTTTTTTCAGGAACGGTTTCCATGTTTTCAGCCCGTTCTCAAACCCGATAATGAAGATTGCACCCTCTGACCAGATAAGATCAAACCGTCCCTTCTCAAACGGGAGCGCGTCCATCGAGGCGCATATGGTCTTGATCCGCCAGCCCGTGCCATCTCTCCCGGCTTTTTCCACAAGAGTATCCAGGAAAGGCTGGTGGTTATCGACTGCCACGATGGTTCCGGGTGTCAGGCTTGCGAGCTCCCGTGTCTGGGTACCACTTCCGCACCCGATATCGAGTACCGCTGCGTTCTTATGGATTGGAGGGAGAAAAGACCAGGCTTTTCTGGTCGCCCCACTACAGCCCGGGCCTTGCCGTGGAAGGGATTCGAATATCTGATAAAAAAATGAATCCGGTATCATGATACCCCACGATTGGGGATATCGGTTAGAGTGCTTTGTGGTCGGCAGGGGGTGTATTGGGGGTCCGATCCTGTCTTTTTCAGGACAGATTATTGGCAGTGAAAAAACCGGGATTTTGCCATGGGACTTCCCTCATGATATGGTATTTCCATAACAAACCAGTTCTGATCCGGAGGAATCTCCAGGCCCCCATTTGCAGACAGGGTAATGATGAGAGTTACGGGCCGCGCGGACCAGGAAATGGTTTCCTGGAATCGCTCACACCTTTTTAATCCCGTACCACCCACCTTATCCATAATGTGCGGCATCGCAGGGCAGTATTGTTTCGAGGGTCAGGTACCGGACCGGGAACTGCTGGCAAGAATGTCAGAGCAGCTCATTCACCGTGGGCCTGACGGTGAGGGAACAGAGGTCCGGGGCTGCACGGGGCTGGTGCACCGCAGGCTCGCAATCATCGATCTTTCTGACGAGGGTCTCCAGCCGATGACCAACGAGGACAAAACGCTCTGGCTGGTATACAACGGTGAAATCTACAACTATCCCGAGCTCCGCGAAGAATTGATCGGGAGAGGGCACCGCTTTCATTCACAGTCTGATGCCGAGGTGATCCTGCATGCGTACGAGGAATGGGGCACCGGGTGCCTCCAGAGGTTTAATGGCATGTGGGCATTTGCCCTCTGGGATGAGAGTACGCAACAGCTCTTCTGTGCACGGGACCGGTTCGGCATCAAACCATTCTATTATACCGAGGTCAGCGGATCGTTTCTTTTTGCTTCAGAGATCAAAGCGCTCGTCGAGCACCCGGCTGTCGGAAAAACACCGGATGATGAGATCCTGGGTACCTATCTCGCATGGGGGGTTCAGGATCACTCAGAAAAGACAATGTTTAGCGGGATTCGCCAGCTGAAACCGGCCCATGCAGTACTTGTTACAAAGGCAGGGTTGCAGACACCGTACCAATACTGGGGGGTTACCATCAATGGCACACTCCGCTCAGCTGCTCCAGATCTAGAAGGTCCGAACCGTTTCCTTGACCTGCTCAAGGACGCCACCCGCATCCACCTGAGAAGCGATGTCGCTGTAGGCACCTGTCTTTCAGGCGGGATAGATTCTTCAACCCTTACAGCCCTCATCAATAACCTTATCCGTGAAGAGGCTCCTGCAAGCGTCAGTACAAGGCAAAAAACCTTCTCAGTGATATTCACTGACAGGAGGTTCGACGAAAGCCGCTATATTGATGAGATCGTGCAAACTACCGGCGTGGACTCCCACCGGATCGAACCGAAGCCAGAGCAGCTCTGGGACGATATCGACCAGCTGGTCTGGATGCAGGATGAGCCGTTCGGATCTCTATCCATCTATGCCCAGTTTTGTGTCATGCGTCTCGCCCAAAAAAACGTGAAGGTCGTACTGGACGGGCAGGGCGCAGATGAACTCCTAGGGGGATATCTCGCTTACCAGGCAGGGTATATTTGGGGGCTGGTTCATGCATTACATCCATTAGCTGCATGCCGGGAGCTCGCGGGAAGCCTCCGGTATCATGGGGGCTTTTTCCGTTCGGCGGCAGGACAGCTGCTTGCCCGCAAGTCGCGGAGAACGTTTTTTACCGGACATTCACCAAAGATTGCCCGGTATAACGGCAGTCTGGCAGAAGTGCTCCATCGTGAGCTCCTCACGACGAATCTCCCGGCCCTCCTCCATTACGAAGATCGGAACTCCATGGCATTCTCCATCGAGTCCCGTGTCCCCTATCTTGATGTCCGGTTCGTAGAATACGTAGCATCCCTCCCTCTCGAGGAGAAGATACGGAACGGGGTGACAAAAATTGCGCTGCGGAACGCGGTTAAAGGTCTGATTCCTGAAAGCATCCGCTGCAGGATGGATAAGATGGGATTTGTCACGCCGGAAGAGATTTGGATGAAGGAAACTCTCCAACCCTTCGTGCTCGCCATTCTTGGTTCTGACAGGTTCCGGATGCGACCGTACTGGAACGCTGATGCCGTAATGAAAGATTACCTGGCGTTTCTTGACGGCAGGTCGGTATATTCCCCCGAGATATGGCGGATTGTATGCACAGAACTCTGGCTCAGGAAATTTTTTGACGGAACCACGGATCCCAAGTGACGGTTCCCCTATCCCCCCGATAGCAGGATATTCCGGACAGACCGTTTTGATTCGTGCATGATCGAATTCTATAAATGGTGATTCCTGACAGAAGTATTTAGTATTATTTTCCGGAATACCCGGGAGATACGGACATAGTATGAAATCGATCATCCTTGCAGGAGGTGTCGGGACACGGCTCTGGCCACTTTCCCGGGAATATTATCCTAAACAGTTCATCCAGTTGAATGGTCATTCATTGTTCCAGGATACCTTTGAACGGGCAACGCGGCTCTCTGCTCCAGAGGATATCTATGTGGTAACCAACGGGATCCACCGCTATCTTGTCCGCAACCAGATTGAGGAACTGGGAAATACCATTGAAGATGATCATCTCCTTGCCGAACCGGCCGGAAAAAATACCCTGCCTGCCATTGC
>Ga0116154_10000906_pt1 | contig 28621 bp, 23 predicted proteins | sample AD_UKC030_MetaG_FD_89898 | JGI IMG/M metagenome (GOLD analysis project Ga0116154, IMG submission 89898) | Active sludge microbial communities of municipal wastewater-treating anaerobic digesters from USA - AD_UKC030_MetaG | ecosystem: Engineered > Bioreactor > Anaerobic > Digestate | place: USA... | reverse complement strand
TCGGCTTCCTCCAGATTCGCAGTCGCCCGCGACACCCTTGCCGTTCGGCTAACTCTTCCCCTTGCCGGGCGAGTAGAGGACTTTCACCTCCAAGTAAGTGCGCCCTGCCGGGCGCACAACAAAAAAGGGGCATGGATATCGCCACGCCCCTTTCACCGAAATGAAAAAGGACCGTGGGCAGCGTTTCTGCCGACGGTCCCGATCATTCCTTTATTCGATATTGCTCAATCAGTCATGGGATATTGCGCTGGCAGACCCGCGTATGTCGGTCCGCCACCACCAGTTCCGGTTTCCTTTCCCGCTAATGGATTCGCCTGACTTTCTCACTGAAAAAATCACCTTTGCAAACTTGTTTTCTGCTTAACCGAAATCCTCGCTGCCTGTCAAGTTGTTTTTCCCTTTTGTGTTTTTCCCTTTTGAGAAATGCCCCATTGACAGGCGGCGCCTTTCTCCCGATCTTCCTGCCGCCGACGCGCATTATTCCATCGAATCCGCAAGCAGTCATTTTTTGAAGGAGGCCGGAATGCTCAAAGCGAAGATGAAGGAATTGCTGAATATCGAGTATCCCATCCTGCAGGGCGGGATGAAGATCAACCGCGACGGCTATCTCGATGTGATCATCGGCGAGAACGTTCCTGTCGTGGAGACGGCGGGGAACAATCCGGAATCCGTGATCAACCGGTTGAAGGCCGCCGGCGTCCAGGGCGTCCACAAGTGCACGACCGTGCGGCACACCCTGAAGGCAGAGGTGCTGGGTGGCGACCAGTGCAGCAGAAATTTTTTCTGATTCCCATGGAGGGAAGATTTTTTAAATAATGGACTTGATATCATGATAAAAATAGGAATATATAAAAGTATGCTTTGAGTCGTTGTTTCCTCAATCGCTTTGGCGGAGGTAAAATGGACCGAATTTCACAGGCCCCGTTTTGATCAAGAACGGGGCCTGTCGTTTCCGGCGACCGTGCCGAAGAAGGAAACTGTAGGCCGGAGGGTTCGTCTTCCGTCTCGTGCACTTGCGGCACCGCGGAAGATGACATCCCCGGAGTTTTTGCTGATTGAATAGCCGTCGGAAGGGAGGTGATTCGCGGATCCGTAGCGATTGTTCCCGAAACCCGGGAGATTTCCAAAACCGATGGAGAAAAAGTCGAACAACCCACCATTCCGACACAGACATGAAGAGAGGAGTAAAGACTCATGAAAAAAAGCAACATCGTGATTCGCTGCCTGCTGGTCCTGGCGCTGGTCACCGCCCTTGCCGCCTGTGCATCGACGCCCAAACAGGCCAGCACGGGTGAATTCATTGACGACTCCGTGATCACGACCAAGGTGAAAACACTGCTTGCCGCGGACAACCTGCTCAAGTCCTTCCAGATCAGCGTCGAGACGTACCGGGGCACCGTTCAACTGAGCGGCTTTGTTGGCACCAAGGAGCTCGTCGAAAAAGCGGAACAGATCGCAAAGAGCGTCCAGGGGGTCAAGGCCATAAAGAACGATTTGATCGTAAAATAGGCGCTCGCTGCCTTTCCCGGAACGTGGCGCTACCGGTAAATTGAAGGAGAAATACCATGTCTACAAATATCCTTGAATTATTGAAGAGCGAGTTCAGCGACGAGATCGTCGGTCAGTTGGGGAAATTTGTCGGCGAAGACACAGCGAAAACGAACTCCGCTCTGGGCTCGATATTCCCGGCGGTCGTCGGCGCACTCATCAGCAAAGGATCCACTTCCCAGGGCGCTGCGGAGATTCTGAACATGATCACCCGGGGCGGCTTCGGAGCGGACACACTGAAAGGTCTGGCAGGCGCTTTTGCGGGCGGTTACAACACGACCAATCTACTGAATATCGGCACGAACCTGCTCGGCGGGATCTTCGGGGACAAGGTTGCAAAGGTGGTGGACTGGGTTTGCGGCGCCAGCGGGGTTGCCAAGAATGCTGCTTCCTCTCTGCTGGGCTTGGTTGTCCCCGCCGTCTTGGGAATTCTGGGAAAGGGAGTGAAGGAAGCCAATCTGAACGCGACCGGCCTGTTGCACCTGCTGGCGGGCCAGTCCGGATTTCTCAGGGATGCAGCGCCGGCTGGTCTGATGGGCGCGCTGGGTCTGGCCGACCTCCCGGGCGCTGCCAAAGCGGTCCCGCCGCCCGCACCGGCGCCCTCTCCCGTCTGGAAGTCGTTCATTCCGCTTGTCCTGCTGCTGGCCCTGCAGCCCTTCCTGTACAGAGTCTGCGGCGCCCCCCCTGCCGTTGTGAAGCCGGCCGCGAAAGTGGCAGCCGAGGCAACCAAGGCCGTGAGCGCGCTCGGCGAATTTCTGGCGGTCAAGCTGCCCGGCGGGATCGAGCTGAAAGTTCCCGCGCTGGGCGTCGAGAAGAAACTGATCGCCTTCATCGAGGACGCGGGCAAACCCGTCGACAAGAAACTGTGGTTCAGCTTTGACCGCCTGGAGTTCGAGACGGGGAGCGCCACCCTCAAGCCCTCCTCGATGGAGCAGTTGAAGAACATCGCGGAGATCCTGAAGGCCTACCCGAAAGTCAACCTGAAGATCGGAGGGTACACGGACAATGTGGGGAACCCCGCCGCCAATCTCACCCTCTCCCAGAAGCGGGCCGAAAACACGATGCAGGAGATCGTCAAGCTGGGCATCGACGCGAAGCGGCTGGAAGCGGAGGGCTACGGAGACAAATACCCCGTTGCCGACAACACGACGGAGGAGGGACGCCAGAAGAACCGGAGGATCGACTTGAGGGTGACGAAAAAATAGGGCGCATCTTCACAAACTCAGGCGCTTCGGACGGGCAAAGAGAATCCGGCCGATCCGAATGCGCGGCAAAAAAAGGGGCACACCCCCGGCCCAACCGGGGAGTGTGTCCCTTTTTTATTCCCTCGTTTTTTCCGAATCGTTACGATTTTGCGGGAGCGGGCGCGGTAGCCGGTGCGGCCGCGGGAACGGCCATTCCCAGAGTCTCCATCGCCTTCGCCGCTTTTTCCTTCAGCGAAGCAGCCATGTTCACCGAATCGGCAAAATTGCCGGTCTTGAAGCTTTCCTGGGCCTTGCCCCAGTCATCCTTGGCGGAGGCCAGGAAGGATTTAACCTCCCCCAGTTTGTCCGCGGTCAGGTTGGCCGGAAGCTTCTTGGCTTTCGACAGGATGTCCGTGCGGCTCTGGAGCGCTGCCACCATCTTGGGCAGTTCCTGGCTGATTTCCGTCCATTTCTTGGTCAGCTCTTCCTTCTTGGCCTTGGCGGCCGCGAGCGCTTCCTTGGCCTTGCCGGCAAGGGCATTTGCCTCCGCGATAACCGCTTTGTATTCACCCTTGGCAAACTTGTCCTTGACTGCAGCCAGGGCGCCTTCCAGCGATTTCACCTGATCCGGAACGATTTTCGCCGCTTCGCTCTTCACGGCATTGACGGCCTCTTCCGCGGCCTTCACAGCCAGTTCCGCCGGCCCCTTGTCGCCGGCGCAGGCCATCAGCATCAGGGAACCGATAAACGCGACGATCACCAGACTGACAAACGACTTTTTCATAAGCTTTCCTTTCCTCCTGTCGTATTTGTTTATGGATTCGATTCCAACGCAAAACCTGAATGGCGAGGATTGCCCCCTTTCATGATCAGGGAATTTTCAGCTTCTGGCCAACCTTGATGACATTGGGGTCCCTGAGAACGTCCTTGTTCGCCTCGAATATGTCCTTGTAGAGACTTCCATCCCCGTAGTAGTGTTCCGCGATTTTCCAGAGCGTATCGCCCTTCTTGACTTCGTGGTATTGCGTCGCGTCAAACTGACTCCCCCCGCTCCCTGCCTTTTCATCGGCCACGCTTTCTCACCTCCTTTCCATAGTGAATGTTCCCTCATTATCCATTCTCTCCTGATGCGGAGAGTGTTCCAACCCGTGACGATCGCCCGGACCGTCTCACCTAACTTGTTAATTATAGACCGTTACCTCATGTTTGTCAAAATATTTGGGTACGCCCTGTCGGGCACACGGTCGATCACGAATTCTGTCGCTGCCTGGAAACGGCCGGTTCCCCGGCGGGGACAGCCATGCAGATGGCATCCACGGGGCATTCCGCCGCGCAAAAGCCGCAACCGATGCATGCTCTGCCGTCTTTCAAAACAGGCCGCGCGTGAAGATCGCCCTTTTTGCCGGTCAACTCCAGGGTAAGGCAATTAACCGGGCAGGCATCCAGACAGATGGCGCATGACATGCACAATCCCCGGTCGATCACCGGTTTCGGCCATGCAGAACGCTTGATCCGCTCACAGGAGATTCCGAAGGGATCCTGAACACTCATCTGCTGGCAGATCCTGCCGCAGGCGCCGCACTCGATGCAGAGCCCCGGATCGATGTGATGCGGCTGCTGCTTCTCGCCTTGAATGGCATTCACCGGACAAAAGCGGACACAGGCCCCGCAGCCATTGCAGATGTCGTTTATTCGATAGGACACGATTCCCTCCCGAACAGGCTCATTCGATTTCCAGACGGGCGATCGCCGCATCCGTCGGCCTTCCCGTTACAGGGTCCCACTCGAACTGCCGCCAGTAATCGCGCATCATGTTCTCGATATCCACGGTCCTTCCCCGGTTGGCCCCTTCCATCTGGGGGGGCCTTCCCACGACCCGGTCGCAGACCTTACAGGACCAGGGATCGATGCCGTGCTTCAGATTGAAGAGCTGTTTCAGCGTCTGGATCCGCACCCCGATTTTCATGTACTCCTCCGGCGTCTTCCGCCAGCCCGTGGCTGCGTTCAGCCAGTCAAATACGCGAATTCTGCCGGCCCCGATGAAGAGCCCGAAGAGGCAAAGGGCGGACCCGTTGGCCACATTCATGAACTTGCTGCAGGCGGCAGCCATGACCGCCTTTTCCGTATCGGCCACGTATTTGCGTTCCTTCATATATGCCGGTTTCGGGCGGGGAAGCCCCTTCACCTGCTTCCAGAGCTGGAACATCTCGTAATAAAGCTGGGAGCCGATGGTGTGGCGTCCCGGGGTTGGCTCCACCGAATAGTGGACATTGAAGCCGGGATCGTTGCGGCCGTCGTGCATGGGCAGCTCCTGCCCGCCCGCCTGTATGGCGCATTCGAGGGCGCCCCCGCCGATCCTGGACGCGGCGACTTTCGAACCGTCCGCCAGCAGGTCGCCAATGCCTTCCCGGTGGATAATCTTCTCCACGAGGGCCGTGATCGCCTTCGCGTTTCCCCATGTCAGCTCCAGGCCGCCCGTTTCTTCCTTCGTCAGTATGCCCTTCTCGTAGCATTCCATGGCGAAGGCGACTGTCCCGCCGGCGGAAATGGTGTCCATTCCCGCCCGGTTCAGAAGCTCGTTCATATGAAAGATACTGTCCATGTCGCTGTTCAGGCAGAGGCCGCCCAGGGCCAGCGTCGTCTCGTATTCCGGCTTGTGCGTTTCCCCGTATTTCCCCCGCATGGCGCAGATGCCCCCGCAGCCCAGCGGGCAGGAATAGCAGTGGTATTTCACCCGCTCCGCCTTCCGGATCACATCCGGGTTCGTCGGCAGGGACTGTTTGATGCCGTAATCGAGATGGGATCCCATCCAGTTCCGGATTGGAGCGTCCCCCATCTCCACCGAGGCCTGATTCAGGCTGCCGGTGCCCCACTTGCGAAGCAGAATCTTTTCGATCATCCCGTCCATGGCCATCTGGAAGGGCAGGCTCCGCATGACCACGCCGATGTAGGCCGCCTGGGGGCCGGGCAGGAAGGGGGGCTGAAATTGAACCCAGCGGTTGCACTGCCGGCTCAGGCGCTTGATTTCATCCCGGTCATGGATCCCGATGCGCCGTTTTCCGCTCAGCACGATGGCCTTCAGCTTCTTCGCTCCCATTACGGCGCCCAGACCGGATCGTGCCGCGATCCGGCCGTGGTCGTTGCAGACTCCCGATATCAGGGACAACCGTTCACCCGCCGGACCGATGCAAGCCACCCGCGCCCCACCGCCGGCCGCCCGGACCAGGATGTCCTCCGTCTCCACGGTGTCCCTCCCCCAGAGGTCTCCCGCGTCGCAGAGTTCCGCGCCGTCGTGCCGGACGTGGAGATACACGGGACTGGAGCTGATGCCGGACAAGAAGATGCCGTCGTAGCCGCAGCGTTTGATGGCTGGCGAGAAATTGCCGCCGCAGTTGGCTTCGCCCCAGCCCCCCGTCAGCGGTGATTTTCCGGCGACCATCCACCGTCCGGAAAAGAGGCTGCCCGTTCCCGTCAGGATCCCCGACATGAAGGCGAGAACGTTGTCCGGCCCGAGCGGATCAGCCCCGGCGGGAATCCGGTTGTAGAGCAAGTGTACGGCCAGTCCTGTACCGGACAGACAGCGCTCGTAAACATCATCGGGGATGCATTCCTCACGAATTTCCCCACCGGCGAGATCCACCCACAGGATCCTGCCCATGTATCCCTTTGCCATCGTGATTCCCCTCTTCGGAACTTATCCTTTCCGATGCTGCCGCCGTTCAGGGAGCGACTTCCGGACCACCCTTCGCTCAAGACGCGCGCCCGGCGAGGATAGTCCTGTCATTCCAATCCCGCCATCCCGGTCCCCGGCCAGAAGAAACGGCAGCCGCAGATCCTCCCGGTCTCCCTCGTAGAGAACCTGCGCCAGAAAGAGGCCGGACGGCGGCGCCGTCAATTTCGCCGGCGCATTGGAGAACTGCCGCAGCATCGTTCCCACGTCCGCGGGCGCCAGACCGCCACTCCCGGCCTCCACCAGGACGCCGGCGATCCGGCGCACCATCTTCCAGAGAAAATGGGAGCCGGTGACACGAAGGATGATCAGGCTTCCGGAGGGAATGACTTCCATCCGGTCGATCTTGACGCGGGTTGAAGCCTCCCGGTCAAGCCTGCGGTCGGCAAAAGAGGCGAAATCGTGGAAACCTTCGAAGAGGCGGCATGCCGCCCGCATCTTTTCCACATTCAGCGCGTCCCGGACCCACCAGACATAACGCTTCCCGAAGGCTGTCCGGCGGGTGGAAACCAGATAGAGGTAGGTCCTGGCCAGCGCGTGGTGCCGCGCATGAAAACGGGCCTCGGCCTTCTCCACGCCGAGCACGTTGATGTTCGAGGGGAGCCGGTCGTTGAGGCCCTGCAGAATTTTTCGCGGCGCCAGGGTCTCCGCCGCCTCCAGGTGGGCCACCTGGGCCAGGGCATGAACGCCCGCATCGGTCCGGCCGGCGCCCTGCACATCCACCGCCCCCCCGAAGAGCTGTTCCGCCGCCCGGATCAGCGTCCCCTGAACGCTTCGGGCGTTCTTCTGGGTCTGCCAGCCGCTGTATCCCGTTCCGTCGTACTCGATCGTCAGCCTGTACCGGGGCATAGCGAAAGGCCTCCTCGGTCCCTTGCGCCGGGACCGCTTCCATGAGATCGGCCGCTGCCGGTTCCGTGGACCGGACCACTGGCCGCTACAAACCCTCCCTGCTCAAGCCGTAGCGCTGGATCTTGCTCCGCAGCGTTTTCCGGTCGATCCCCAGGATCTGCGCCGCCCGGCTCTGGTTCCAGGAGGTCGCCTTCAGGGTTTGCAGGATCTGCTGCCGCTCCGCCCCCTCCAGCGGCATCAGACTCGGGAGGGGGCCTTCCCGCCTCACCCGGAACTGCTCCGGCAGATTTTCCGGCAGGATCAGCAGGAAGGGGGACAGCAGCAGGGTCTGCTGCAGCACGTTCTGCAGTTCCCGGACATTGCCGGGCCAGTCGTAGGCCATGAGAAGCTCCATGGCCTCGTCGGACATGCGGACGCTGGCATACCCCAGCTTTTTCAGAAGGGAATCGACCAGCAGGGGGAGGTCCTCCTTGTGCTCCCGCAGCGGCGGGATGTGAAGGCGCACCACGAAGCGGTACAGCAGGTCCGACCGGAACCTGTCCTTTTTGATCTCCTCGTCGATGTTGCGGTTGGCGGCTGCAACGACGCGAACCGCCGCATGGCGGACGTCGTGCCCGCCGAGCCGGCGGATTTCGCCGTCCTGCATGAAGCGAAGCAGTTTCGCCTGAAGGCCGGGGGACATCTCCGTGATCTCGTCCAGGAAGATCGTGCCCTCACGGGCGGACTCGATCAGACCCGAGTGGGAGCGGTCGGCCCCGGTGAAGGCACCGCGCTCGTAGCCGAAGAGTTCCGACTCCAGCAGGGTCTCCGGAATGGCGCCGCAATGAACCACGACGAAGGGCTTCACGCGGCGCAGACTCAACTGATGGAGGGACCGCGCCGTGAGCTCCTTCCCGGTGCCGCTCTCCCCCTCGATCAGGACGCTCGCGGCAGAGTCGGCGACTCGGGCGAGCTGCTTGTAGAGATCCACCATCGTCGCCGACGAACCGATGAATTCCGGCGCCTGGTGTGACGTGGGCTGGCCGCGCATGCGGCGCTGCTGGAGCTCCCGGACCTCCAGGACCTTCTTCACCATGGCGCGGATCTGGTCGGGGGAAAAGGGCTTGCTGATGTAGTCCCACGCCCCCAGGCGCAGCGCCTCCATGGTGGTTTCCAGCGATCCGTAGGCGGTCATGAGAATGACCGGGAGCTCGGGCCACTTTTCGCGGACCTGCCGAAGAAACTGCAGCCCGTCGATGTCGGGCATGCGGATGTCCGACATGAGCAGGTCGAAGGCCGCCAGGTCCTCCCGCAGGGCATCCTTCGCCGAGGTGAAGGTCTCCACCTCGTAGCCGGCCCGCGAGAGGGCCTCCTGGAGAAACTCGCAGGCGACGGCGTCGTCGTCGATGACCAGTATCCGCACGGGCATCCCCATCTACCTCCCGAAACCCCTGCCGGCCATATAGTGCGCCAGGTCGGCGACGCGGCAGGCGTAACCCCATTCGTTGTCATACCAGGAAACCACCTTGGCCATATTGTCCCGCAGGACCTGGGTGAACTCCATGTCCACGATGGATGAATGGGTATTCCCCCGGAAATCCGACGACACGAGCCGTCCCTCCTCGCAGGCCATGATCCCCTTCAGCGCCCTACCGGCGGCGCTCCTCAGTGCCTGCCGAAGGGCCTCCGTGTCAGTCTTCCGTTTCAGCTCGGCCGTGAAATCGACGATCGAAACGGTCGGCGTGGGCACCCGGAGTGAGTAGCCGTCGAACCGGCCGGCCAGCTCCGGGATGACCAGCGACAGGGCCCTGGCCGCCCCGGTGGTCGTGGGGATGATGTTCTGGAACGCCGCCCGTGCCCGCCTCAGGTCCCGGTGAGCCAGGTCCAGGATGCGCTGGTCGTTGGTGTAGGAATGGACGGTGGTCATCATCCCCTTCTCGATCCCGAAGGCCTCGTGAACCACCATGACCGGCGGTGCGAGGCAGTTGGTCGTGCAGGAGGCGTTGGAGACGATGTGGTGCTTCCCGGGATCGTAGGACCCGTGGTTGACGCCCATGACCACCGTCAGGTCCTCCTCCTGGGCGGGGGCCGTGATGATCACCTTTTTCGCACCCGCCTCCAGGTGGGCCGACGCCTTGGGGCCGGTCACGAAAAGGCCGGTGCTCTCGACGACGATCTCCACGCCCTCGTCGTCCCAGGGAATCTGCGCCGGATCGCGAAACGCGAGACTCTTGACCGTCCGGCCGCCGATGACGAACCCGTCCTTTCTGACCCGGACCTCGCCGGGATAGCGGCCGTAATTCGTGTCGTACCGGAACAGGTGGGCGTTGGTCTCCACGTCGAACAGGTCATTCACGGCAACCACCCGAAGGGAGCGGGGATGCCTCTCCAGGACGGCCTTCAGCACCTGCCGACCGATCCGTCCGAAACCGTTGATGCCGAGGCGAATCATGTCGACCTCCTTCTCAGTTGTCGTCGATGCGGTATTTGTGCGCCGTCATCAGGTCGCAGCGCGTCTGCAGCATCCTGTGGAGCCGGGCGTTGTCCAGGGCGATGGCGCTGAGGTTGGCCGCCGCCTCCAGAAACCGGATCTCCTGCGCACTGAACTCGCGGACGGCGCCGGCATAAACCCGGAGGACGCCGATGGCCTTCTGCTCCAGCATCAGGGGGACGACCAGCACGGACTTGATGCCCTCCGCCGTCGCCCGGGCGCCGTATTGGAAGCCCCGGTCCGTCCCGGCGTCTTTCAGGTAGACGGCCTTTCCCTTGAGGGCCCGCCGGTCCAGGCCGCTCTCCTTCACCAGAATGGGGCCCTTGTGAAGATAGGCGTCGGAAAGGCCCCAGGCCGCCCCCATGACGAGCTTCTTCGACCGGGAGTCGAGCAGCCGAAGGCTGCAGGCCTTGACGCGCATGGATTTCGCCACGCAGCGAACGATCTCCTCCAGAACGCGGGCCGGATCGAGCGAGGCGTTGATCACCCGGGCCACATCGTACAGGGCACGAAAATAGTCCATCTCCTTTGCGCTCATGGGCTCACCTCCGGCAATCGGCATGGCTTCGAATAGCCCGAAATAACGGAAAAGTCAAAGTGGTTTCAGAAGATCCGGACCGGCTCATAGAGCCCTTTCCGCCGGTCGAAGAGGGCGCAGCAGCCGAGTTCGAGGGCGCCCACGACGATGATGTAGCGTTCGAAGGGGTCGAGCTGAAGCGGCCGGTCCTCCGGCAGGGGTTCCCGGGAGACCCGGTCCCCGCCTTGACGGAACAGGATGGAAAGATGCGAGTGGCCGCAGAACAGGATGCGGTGCGGCGTCTTGTGAAAGACCTCCTCCGCCTTCCCTGTCGATCCGTCGTCGACGGGCTCATAGAAGGAGCGGATGGAGTCGAAAGGGAGAGAGTGGGCAAAGCAGAGGTCCCCGTCGACGATCCGGACGGGAGCTCTTTGAAGATAGTCCCGGACACCGGCCGGGTCGCCGGCTTCCCGGCCGGTGTCCGCCGCCAGCCGCTTCTCGACGATGTAGTCGTTGTTGCCCTTCACGGCCAGGATGCCGTTTTCCCTCAGGACCCGGACGACCGCCGCCGGGTCCCGCGAGTGGAGGGAATCACAGAAATCGCCGAGGTGGACGAGGTGTTCGGCGCCCCGCCGACGCAGGGCGCCGATGGCCCGCCGCAGGGCCCGCAGGCGGCCGTGATTGTCCGACAGCAGGCCGATGCGGGTCACAGCCCCAGGCCGCGGCTGATGATGAGCAGCATGATCTCCGACGTCCCGGCGAAGATCGTGTACACCCGCGCATCCCGGAAGAGCCGCGCGATGGGGTATTCCTCCATGTAGCCGTAGCCCCCGTGGAACTGGACGCCCCGCTCGACGACGCGGTTGAGCATCTCGGCGATCCAGTACTTGGCCATGGAGACCTTCTGGACGATCTCCCGGCCCTCCATGTGGTCCAGGATGAGGCTCTCCATGAAGGTTCTCCCCAGCTCCACATCCGTGGCCAGCTTGGCCAGCTCGAAGGAGAGGTACTGGAACCGGCCGATGGGCTTGCCGAAGGCCTCCCGGGTCTTCGCGAAATCGATGGTCAGGCGCAGGGCCTCCTCGGCCATGACCTGGGCCCCGATCGCCGCCACCAGCCGCTCCTGCTGAAGCTTTTTCATGAGGTAGTAGAATCCCCTGCCCTCCTGCCCCAGCAGGTTTTCGGCGGGCACCCGGCAGTCCGTGAAGGCCATCTCCGCCGTGTCCTGGCTGTGGAAGCCGATCTTCTCCAGGTTGCGCCCCTTCTCGAAGCCGGGCGTCCCGTCCTCCACGACGATGAGCGAGAAGCCGGCATGGGCCGGTTTCGCCGCAGGGTCGGTCTTGGCCACCACGATCACCAGACCGCAGTTGATGCCGTTGGAGATGAAGGTCTTCTGGCCGTTGATCACGTAGTGGTCGCCGTCCCGGACCGCAGTCGTGCGGATCGCGGCCAGGTCGGAGCCCGTCCCCGGCTCCGTCATGGCGATGGCCGTGATGATGTCGCCGGAGGCACAGCCCGGCAGCCACCGCTGCTTCTGCTTTTCAGACCCGAAGGACTCCAGGTAGGGCACGATGATGTCGGAGTGCAGGAAAAAGAGGAAGCCCGAGAAGCGGGTCTTCGCGCCCTCCTCCATGCTGATCAGGGAATAGAGCAGGTCCGCCCCGACGCCGCCGTAGGCCTCGGGCAGCCAGGGGCAGAGAAAGCCCTGGCTTCCGAAGTCTTTCCAGACCGACTTGGGGACGATTCCGGCCTTCTCCCACTCCTCCACGCGGGGAGTCACCTCCTTCTCGAAGTACCGGCGGATCGATTCCCGGAAAATCTGATGCTCCTGCGTGTAGTGCTTTTCCAGCAAAGACATGGTCACCTCACTGCTTTCATAATTTCGTTTTCCCCTGCAAACCGGGGACTGTTTTCGAAAAAGCGCGGCGGCATCGGCCTCAGACGACGCCGAGCTTTTTCCTGATGTCCTCCCGCAGTTCCTTCTTGAGGATCTTCCCGACGGGGTTCCGGGGGATGGCCGCGATGATCTCCAGCCGCTCCGGGATCTTGTAGACGGCAATCCCCTTTTCCGTCATGAAGGCCTTGATCTCCTCCAGGGTCAGCGACTCGCCGGGCTTCGGGACGACGTAGATACAGGTCCGTTCCCCGAGGTTCTCGTCGGGCATGGCCACCGCCGCCGCGTCCATCACCTTCGGATGCCCCAGGATCATGTTCTCCACCTCCTGGGCGCTGATGTTGTACCCGCCCCGGATGATGATGTCCTTGGCCCGCTCGAAGAAGCCGATGCAGTCGTTGTCCTTGAGCTGGAACAGGTCGCCCGTGTTGAAGTAGCCCTCGCTGTCGAAGGCCTTGGCTGTCAGGTCCGGCCTTCGGAAGTAGCAGGGGATCACGTTGGGGCCCCGGTACCAGAGCTCGCCCACGTCACCGACCGCCTTCGGGCCTTCAGGGATGGCGGGGTTGACCAGCTTCATGGACACGTTCCTGGACATCTGGGTGGCCTTCCCGGTCCACTTGCTTCCCGCCCCCAGATAGAGGAAGTGGTCCAGGCGCATCTCCATGTCGGGGATGTCGTAGTTTCCGGACACGTTGGCCGTCCCCTCGTTCTGCCCCCAGATGTTGGCGAACTCGATGCCCCAGCGCCGCTTCAGCTCCTGGACGGACCACAGGGACGGCGGGGCGGCGCCGATCGTGATGGCCCGCATCTTGCTAAAGTCGAACTTGTCCACCATGGGGTGCTTCAGCAGCGCGTTCACGATGGCCGGTACGAGCAGGGTATAGTGGATCTCCTCGGACATGAGCTGCATGACGAAGGCGCCCCCGTCGAAGGGGTGATGAAGGACCATCTTCCCCCCGCCGATGATCCAGGGGATGAAGACCGTCCCGATGGAGGCCATGTTGACCAGGGGCCCGGCGGTGATCAGGTTGTCCCCCCAGTGGATCGGCGCCATCTCGAAGCAGAGGGTGCTCTGGAAGATCCAGTTGTTGTGGGAGAGCGGGCAACCCTTCGGCTCCGCCTCGGTCCCCGAGGACCAGCAGAGCGTGAAGACGTTGTTGGGGTCGATGTCGATGCCTTCGAGCTTCCCCGTTACGGGGCCCCTGGCCATTTCCCGGATTTCGTCCAGGAGGATGATCTCCCGAATGCCGGCCTGTTTGGCCTGGACGTTCCCGGCCATCTCCCGGTGGTTGAAATTGCCGAAGGTCCCGACGGTGATGATCGCGGCGGCATCTGTGAGTTTAGCGATGTATTCCAGCTCGGAAGACCGCCACTGCATGGGCATGGGAGAGATCAGCCCTCCCATGCGGGGAATGGCGAGGTAGAGCATGGCCAGCTCCCAGCAGTTGGGAAGCTGGACCAGGATGATGTTGTCCTTCCCCAGGCCTTTCGCCAGCAGCGCCTCCGCCGTCGCGTCCACGGCCCGGTTCAGCTCGGCGTAGGTCAGGCGTTCCGGCTTCTGGCCCAGGAGCGCCTCCCGGTTGAGGGGATCGACCAGGCAGACCTTGTCGGGGGATTTCCGGACATGAAAGCGGAAATAATCGATCAGGTTCCGTTTCCCCCAGGCCCCGGATTCCGTCCATTTCTGAATGCTTTCCTTGGATGCTAAAATCATGGTTCCCTCCTTGATCTCTGATTTTCCATGAATCGTGATTTCCGACAGATGATTTCACGGCGTTGACGCCGTCCGCTCATACCCGGCCAACCAAGCGCGACGGCTCGACGCCACCCCGGATTCGGCAGTGGCTTCTTTCAGGACTTGCCCGCCTGCATTTTCGCATCTAAGTCCCGCAGCTCCCGCCTCAGGATCTTGCCTACGGCGCTCTTGGGCAGGGCGTCGATGAAGGCGACGAGCTTCGGCACCTTGTAGGCGGCCAGGGAATCCCGGCAGAAGGCTTTCCCCTCATCTTCTGTCAGGGTCTGGCCGGGCTTGACGACGATGTAGGTCTTCACGTTTTCGCCGCGGTATGCATCAGGCACGCCGATCGTGCACACCTCGAGAACCTTGGGATGGGTCATCAGGAGCTCGTCAATCTCCTTGGGGTAGATATTGAAGCCGCTGGCGATGATCATGTCTTTCTTCCGGTCCACGATCGTTACATAGCCGTCCGCGTCCATGAACCCGATGTCGCCGGTGTAGAGCCAGCCGTCGATGAGCACCTTGGCTGTCTCCTCCGGGTTCTTGTAGTACCCCATCATGACCTGGGGGCCCTTGAAGCAGATCTCGCCGGTTTCGCCGATCTTCATCTCCTTCCTGCCCGTTTCCAGGTCGACGATCTTCAGGTCCGTGTTGGACAGTGGAATTCCGACCGAGCCGGGCTTCTCGTCGCCTCCCCAGGGCGTCGCCGTCCCCATGGGCGTGATCTCCGTGAGGCCGTAGACGTTGATCAGCGGGACATCCCGCCGCTCCTTGAGCTGCTGAATGGTCTCCACGGCCATCGGGGCGGAGCCGGTGAGGTAGGCCTTCAGGAAGGACAGGTCCATCTTCCGGAAGCGCTCATTGTTCAGCAGGGCGACGAAGATCGTGGAGACGCCGGGAAGCAGCGTCGGCTTGAATTTCTCCAGGAGATCGAGGATCCGGTCCGGCTCCGGCCGGGGCACGAGGATGTCCGTCCAGCCGGCGTAGATGGAGGTGTTCTGCAGGCCCGTCCATCCGGCGGCATGGAAGAAGGGAAAGATGGCCAGCAGGCTCTCCTCCCCGTCCCTCGACTCGGGATACCAGCCCCGGAACTGCTGGGTGTTGAAGGAGATGTTGGCGTGGCTCAGCATGACGCCTTTGCTGAGTCCCGTCGTCCCCCCGGTGTAGATCAGGGCGCCCAGGTCCTCCAGGGCGGGGACGTTCTCGACCGGTGCATCCGGATAAGCGCCGATGAGGTCGAGAAACCGGTAAACGCCCTCCCGAGCGGGAACGTCGGCCGGCGGGAACATCGGTTTCAGGGGTTCCGGCAGGTAATCCGCGAGCGAGCAGAGAATCGCCTTTTTGGCCCCGGTGTTTTCCCGAAGTTTTGCTGCGACAGGGTGGAACATGTCCAGGGTGACCAGAACGGTCGAATCGGAGTCGTTGAGCTGGTGGGTCAGCTCCTTCTCCGTGTAGAGCGGGTTGTTCATGACGTTCACGCCGCCGATCCGGAAGACGGCGTATTCGGCAATGACGAGCTGGGGCACGTTGGGAAGGATCATGGCCACCTTGTCCCCCCGTTTGACTCCCAAGGCGGTCAGGGCGCGCGCGAACCGGTTGACGAGACCCTCCAGCTCCCGGTAGGTGATCCGCGTCCCCATGAAGATCAGCGCGTCGCGGTCCGGAAAGCGCTCCGCGGTCCGCGTCAGGACCGCGGGCATGGTGATTCTGTCGAAATCGATCTCCGCCGGTACGCCGGCGGGGTAACACTTGTGCCAGATTCTCTCAAATCGCATGGTCCCCTCCTTGTCGACTGATGAACGGCGGTTTTGTTTTTTGATACCCTCCTTCCCGCTACCCCCATGCCCTCCCGGCGGACAACCGGGAGGGCATGGGAAAATCGCTTTTTCCGTCCGCCCTCCTTCACGGTCGGGACGCTTTGGGATAAAACCTCTTTTTCAGGCTGTCGCGAAGCTCACCGCGCAAATCCGGGTGGGCAATGCTGATCAGCGCTTCCGCCCGCTGCCGCCGCGACTTGTACCGGAGCTGGGCGATGCCGTATTCCGAGACCACGTAATCGGCCAGTGTCCGGGGGACCGTGACCGGCGATCCTATGGGCAGTTCCGGAACGATGGCGGAAACCAGCGACCCGTCCTTCAGGTTCCGGGCCGCGGAGATCAGGGTGATGCCCCGGCCGCCTTCGGAGTAGGCCGCACCGATCATGAAGTCGAGCTGGCCGCCGGAACCGCTGATCATCCGGTGCCCCACCCCCTCGGAGCAGATCTGCCCGCTGAAATCGATCATCAGCCCCATGTTGATGGCGACGAGGTTGGGGTGCTGGGCGATCATGGCGGGGTTGTTGGTGTAGGAGGCGGGGAAAAACTCGCAGGCCGGGTTCTCGGCGACATAGTCGTAGAGCCCCTGGTCGCCGATGCAGAAGGTGGCAATGGTGATGCCCTTGTGCAGCGGCTTGCGCGAGTTGGTCACGATGCCTTTTTTTACCAGGTCAGGCAGTCCGATGGGAAACATCTCCGTCAGGACCCCCAGGTCGTGCTTGCCCTCCAGGCCGCTGACCACGGCCTCGGGAATCATGCCGATGCCCATCTGGATGGTGTCGCCGTCCTTCAGGAGTTCCAGCACGTGGCCGGCGATCTTTTTCTCCCGTTCCCCCGGTTCAGCGCGCTTGAATGCCGGAATCGGCGTGGAGTGCTCCACGAAGAAGTCGAACTCGGAGACGTGCATCCAGTTGTTGCCGAAGATCGTGGGCATCTGGTCGTTCACCTCGGCGATCGTCACCCGCTGCTTGCCCGACGCCCGGCCCTCGCGGATGGTCTGCATGGTGTAGAAGTTGGTCAGCCCGAGGTTCACGTACCCCTGCTTGTTGGGCGGCGTCGTCATGCACGCGAACACGTCCGCCAGCAGCCCGATTTTCCGGCCGCTGTCGGAACTCATGATCGGCAGAAAATCGGTCTGCAGGGTGGCGTTGATCTTCCGGATGGTGATCATCCCGAAGGCGGGCATGTAGTTGATGTGGCCGTCGATGCCGGCCATGAACTCCGGATCGTAGAGCTTGCAGGGCCGCACCTGCACGGCGTCAATGATGTTGACGCCTCGGAGCTCCGCGTGCCGGTTCAGGATCGCGTGGTACATGTCCGCCGAGTTGGCGGCGATGCCCAGCGCGGTGACGACCGTATCCCCCGATTTGACCTGTTTGGCCGCTTCTTCCATCGAAACGCATTTCTTGCGGTACTCATCCTGCCATTCCATATTTCTCCCCTCCTGTTTTTGCTTGAAACCTTCCCCCTGATTCGCCGGAGTGAATCGGAAAATGCATTCGCCCCGGTCATCGCTCCATTCACACCTTCAGGATGACCGCCTCGCCCTGGGCCAGCCCGCCGCAGATGGAGGCGACGCCGTACCCGCCGCCCCGGCGCTGCAGTTCGTAGGCCAGGTGCATGGTGATCCGCCCGGCGCTGGCGCCCACCGGATGGCCGATGGCAATGGCGCCGCCGTTGACGTTGGTCCTTTCCTGGAGCGCCTTCCACTTCGCCTCGTCGCCCTCCGCGAGAATCTTCGTGGACACGAGCGGCATGGCAGCGAAGGCCTCGTTGATCTCGATCAGGTCCATTCGGTCGACAGTCATCCCGACCCGCTTCAGGGCCTCCTGAATGGTCAGGGCGGGAATGACGGGAATGTCCCGCGGCTTCGTCGCCGTGCCGATGGCAGTCAGGATGGTGGCCAGCGGCTTCAGCCCCTTCTCCTCGGCCCGGCGCCGCGTCATGTAGAGAATGGCGCTGGAACCGGCGCTGATGGGCGGGGCGTTGCCGGCGGTGATCGTGGGGCTCCCGTAGACGGGCTTCAGCTTCGCCAGGGCCTCCAGAGTCGTCCGCCGGGGCGACTCGTCCCGGTCGATGACCAGAGGATCCCCTTTTCTCTGCGGGATGACCACGGGAAGGATCTCCTCGCCCACCTTGAACTTCCCCGCGGCAAAGGCCTGCGCGTAGCGCTCCTGGGTCTGGCAGGCCCAGGCGTCCTGCATCTCCCGGGTGACGCCGTACTCCAGGGCGACCTCCCCGGCGTCGACCGCGACGGGGGCGAACCCTTTCGCACCGTACCCCAACTCAAACAGGCCGTCGATGAGGCGGATGTGGCCCAGTCGCGTTCCTTTCCGAAGCCCCGGGGCCAGGTGGGGCGTCCGGGGCATGTTCTCGGACCCGACGGACATGCAGACCTCCGCCTCTCCGGCCCGAATGGCCCGCACGCCCATGCGCAGGGCCGTCAGGGACGAGCAACAGGCCCGATCGAGGGTGCAGGAGATGCTCTCCGGCGGGAAGCCCGCCAACAGCGAGGCCTGCCGCGCCGGGATGTCCGTCTCCAGGGCCATCTCCGCCATGACGCAGCTCCCGTAGTTGATCTCGTCCACTTCCTCCGGCTTCACGGCGACCCGCCCGATGACCTCCTTCATGACCATGACGGCCAGGTCGATGCTCGCGATATCCGCCATGGCGGTGTCGAACCGGCTGAAGGGCGTCCGCACGGCGCTGACGATGACAATTTCGTCCTTATCGTGATGAGTCATGTTTCTCCCCTTTCAGTTTTTCGCGTTACTTGGCCGCCATGCGCAGCGCCCCGTCCAGGCGGATCACCTCGCCGTTGATCATCGGGTTCTCGATGATGTGCCGCGCCAGCATGGCGTACTCCACCGGGTTCCCCAGCCTTTTCGGGAAGGGCACGCTCTGCCCGAGGGCGTCCCGGATCTCCTGCGGCAGTTGGGCCAGCATCGGCGTGTTGAACAGCCCCGGGGCGATGGTGGCCACCCGAATCCCGTAGTCGGCGCATTCCCGGGCGATGGGGAGGGTCATGCCCACGACGCCTGCCTTCGAGGCGCTGTAGGCCGCCTGCCCGATCTGGCCGTCGAAAGCCGCCGCGGAGGCGGTGTTGACGATCACGCCCCGCTCTCCCTCGGCATTCGGCGGGTTCTTCACCATCTGCTCCACCGCCAGGCGGATGACGTTGAAGGTGCCGATGAGGTTGATCTGGACGACCCAGTTGAAGGCCTTCAGGGGATAGGGCCCCTTCTTGGAAAAGACCTTGGAGGCGGCGCCGACGCCGGCGCAGTTGATGGCCCCGTTGATCGTTCCGAAGGCTTCGACGGCCCTGGCGACGGAGGACTGGACGCCCTCGTCATTGGTGACGTCCGTGTTCACAAAAATGACATTCTTCCCGAGCTCCGCGGCCAGCTTCTCCCCCCGCTCGACGGCCATGTCGAAAATGGCCGCCTTCGCGCCGGCCCCCGCCAGCATTCGGACGCAGGCTTCCCCCAAGCCGGAGGCGCCGCCGGTTACCACTGCCTTCACATCTTTAAGATCCATCGCACTGCTCCTTTCCCTTATTCTTTTGATGAACGGATTTTCGCGGACCCGTTTCCAAGGAATCCGCAGATTTTGAAATCATTTGAACAGGCCCGTCTCTTCGAATTCCTGAATCTCCCGGTCCGTATAGCCCAGGCCGGTCAGGACTTCCCGGGTATGGGTCCCGGCCGGGACGCCGCCGTGACGGTATTCCGGAGGCGTCCCCGAGAATTTGATGGGATTGGCAATCTGCCTGACCTTGCCGCCGGTCGGGAGGTCCACCTCGACCAGCATGCCCCGCTCCAGGGCCAGGGCGTCGCTGAAGACCTCGGTCAGGGTCATGACCGGCTCGAAGCAGGCGTCGGTCCGGTTGAAGATCTCCACCCATTCGTCACGGGTCTTCGTCAGGAAGATCTCCCGGATCTCCTTCTTGATCTTCGCGACGCCCCCGGGAAAGACCCCGCCGGGGATCAGGTCCGGGCGGCCGATCGTGTTGCAGAAGTTGGTGAAGAACTGGGGTTCGAGCCCCCCGAAGCTGACGTGCCGTCCGTCCTTCGTCTCGTAGTAATCGTAAAGGGAGCCTCCGTTCAGAAGGATCCCTTCACGCTCCGGGTCCTTTCCGTCCACCAGGAAGCCCGCCCCGTACATGGCGTTGAAGGCGATCATCCCGTCGGTCATGGAGACGTCGATGGCCTGGCCCTGGCCGGTGTGGTGGCGGTGGACGACCGCCGCCAGGATCCCGATGACGGCGTTGTTGGAGCCGGAGGCGATGTCGGCGATCTGCATGCTCACCAGCGCCGGGCCGGACTCCTTCTTTCCCGAATAGGAGACGATGCCGGAGCGGGCGATGTAGTTCATGTCGTGGCCGGCCCGGTCCCGCAGCGGGCCCGTCTGCCCATATCCGGTGATGGCGCAGTAGATCACGGCCGGGTTGACCTTCCTCAGGCTTTCGTAGTCGAGCCCGAGCTTCGCCATGACGCCGGGGCGGAACTGCTCGATGACGATGTCGTAATCGGCGATGAGCCGGTGGATGATTTGGATCGCCCGGGGGTCCTTCAGGTTCAGGGCCATGCAGCGCTTGCTGCGCCCCAGTTGCGTCGACGCCGCGGACAGCTTCGTGCCCGGGACCATAGGCGGAAAGAAGTCCACCAGGTCGGGCCGCGAGCCGGAGACGACCCGGAGCACGTCGGCGCCCATGTCCGCCAGGCACATGGTGGCGTAGGGACCGGGCAGCAGCGTCGTGAAATCCAGCACCTTCAGACTGTTCAGCGCTCCAGACATAACACCCTCCTTTCGAAATGAAAATGTTTGACGGGTCTCACAGCCCCATGAACCGGGCCGCGATGGTTTTCATGATCTCGTTCGTGCCGGCGAAGATGCGCGTGACGCGGATGTCCCGCCAGGCCCGGGCGATGGGGTACTCCTCGCAGTAGCCGTACCCGCCGAAAAGCTGGACGCAGCGGTCCGCCACCCGCGAGGCCATGTCCGTCGTCCAGTATTTTGCCATGGAGACGTCCACGACGATCTCCCGGCCCTCCATGTGATCCGCGATCAGCTTGTCCAGGAAGGTCCTTCCGAGCCGGACCTCCGTCGCCATCTCGACGATCTCGAACTGCGTGTTCTGGAACTTGGAGAGCGGCCTGCCGAAGGCCGTCCGCTCCTTGCAGTACTGGATCGTGATCTCCAGCATGTACTCCGCCGCCGCCACGGCGCCGATGCAGCACACCAGCCGCTCCTGCTGGAGCTTCGTCATGAGGTTGATGAAGCCCGACCCCTTGGCCCCGAGGCGGTTCGAGACGGGGATCCGGCAGTCGGTGAAGTAGAGCTCGGCCGTGTCCTGGCTGTGCCAGCCGGCCTTCTTGAGCTTACGCCCCTTCTCGAACCCGGGGGTGCCGGCCTCCACCAGGTAGAGGTCCACAGCCCGGTGGGGGTTCTCGACGGCCGGGTCCTTCGCCGCCAGGACCAGGAGGTCGCAGTTGATGCCGTTGCTGATGAAGGTCTTCTGACCGTTGAGGACCACCTGGTCTCCTTGTTCGACGGCCGTGGTCTTGATTGCCGCCAAGTCACTGCCGGTGTTGGGCTCCGTCATGGCGATGGCCGTGATGACGTCGCCGGAGACGCACCCGGGCAGGTACTTCTTCCGGTGATCCTCCGAGCCGAAGGTGACGATGTAGGGCACGATGACATCGCTGTGGAGCGCCGCCGCCAGCCCACCGTGGTTCGTCCGGGCCATTTCCTCGGTCACGATGACCGAGTAGAGGAAATCGCCGCCCGCCCCCCCGTACGCCTCGGGGACGGCGGTGCAGAGGAATCCCTGCTCGCCCATCTTTTTCCAGGCGCTCCTGGGGACGATCCCCGCCTCCTCCCACTCCTCGACGTGGGGGATGACCTCCTTCTCCAGAAATTTCCGCAGCGTCTGCCGGAAGATTCGGTGCTCGTCGCTGTATCGAATGATGTCCATCCTTCCTCCTTCCTCAGGGAACGGCTTCGCCGCTATTTTTCGTATTTCCCGACGATCGAGATGGCACAGACGTTCTGGTGCGGGAACCCGCCCAGGTTGTGCGTGAGGCCGTAGCGGGGGTTCTCGAGCTGCCGCTTCCCGGCGCGGCCGAGAAGCTGGAGATACATCTCGTAGAGCATGCGCAGCCCGGACGCCCCGATGGGGTGGCCGAAGCATTTGAGCCCCCCGTCCACCTGGGCGGGCACCTTGCCGTCCCGGTCGTAGATCCCGTCCAGGGCGTCCCGCCAGGCCCTGCCGCGCTCCGAGATGTGCAGGTCCTCGTACGTGACCAGCTCGGTGATGGAGAAGCAGTCATGGAGCTCCATCATGCTGATCTCCTCCCGAGGGTCGGTGATGCCCGCCTCGCGGTACGCCTCGGTGCTGCACTTGCTGGTCGTCACGAAGTGCTCGCCGTCCCACTCGTTGAATCCCCCCTCATAGCCGCTGCTGACGGACACCTGCAGGGCCTTGACGGCGACCAGGTCCTTTTTCTTCAGCTTCTTCGCGATTTTCGGCGCGGCCACGATGGCGCAGGCGGCGCCGTCGCTGACGCCGCAGCAGTCGAACAGTCCCAGCGGGTGTGAGATGATCGGCGCGGCGCAGACCTGGTCCATCGAAACGGCCTTCCGCAGGTGGGCCTTGGGGTTGAGCGCTCCGTTTGCGTGGCTCTTCACGGACACGTGAGCAATGGCCTGTTTGAGGTCCCTCTCGGAGATCCGGTACTTGGCCGCGTAGGCCGAGGCCAGTTGCGCGAAGAGACCCGGCGCCGTGCAGTTTGGCATCCACTGCCAGCTCAGCGTGCCGAAGTTGGACCCGGGGTTGGGAAGCCCGCCGTAGCCCGTGTCCTTCAGCTTCTCCACGCCCATGGCCAGGCAGATGTCATAGGCGCCCGAGGCGACGGCGTAGACCGCCGCCCGGAAGGCCTCCGTGCCGGTGGCGCAGAAGTTCTCCACCCGGGTGACGGCGATGTGGGGCAGCCGAAGGGCCGCGCCCATCGGCGTGGCGCTCTTGTACATGTTCACCTCGTCCATGCAGGTGCCCACCCAGGCCGCCTGGATGTCCTTCTTTTCGATACCCGCGTCGGCCAGGCATTCCGTGAAGGCCTCCACCATCAGCTCCTCGCCGCCCATGTCCCAGCGCTCACCGAAACGGGTGCAGCCCATTCCGATGATCGCGACCTTGTCTTTGATTCCCGATGCCATTGCCCGCACCTCCCTCCAAAATTATCGGACGCATTCCGGTCAATAAAAGAGCGATGCCGTCATCCCTTGAACGTGAACAGCTTTCCGATGAGCTGGGACTTCATGATGTCCCCCTCCACCTTCAGCTTCCCGGTGCTGAAAGCCTGCATGCCGTCCAGCCGGCCCTGAATGAGCTGGACGAAATCCTCGTCCGCCATCCGAATCGTCGTCGTCGGCTTTTCCGCCTTTCCCGCCTCCACGCGGCAGGCGCCCTCCCGGACGGTGACGAACCAGTCGCCGCCGCCGGGGCCGGAGATGCAGAACTGAAAAACCAGGTCCTTGCCGGCCGCCTTCTCCGGGTTGAAGACCTCGGGCATCCGCGCGAAGATCTCCGCGACGGTCGGTCCCGCTTTCCCTTCCTCCGCCTTGCCTGAATCCGCCGCCTGAGGCGGCGTCATGAAGGAAACGATGGCCGCATTGGCGTCCCCCAGCTCCCGGGCGCCCTCCATGCTGCCGATCTGCGCCCAGTGATCCCGAATGTCCTCCGGCGTGGGGGGGATCTTCCCGTCCCCGAGGGTGACGCCCGGACCGGTCAGGATCGCCGCCCGGCTGTAGTAGCCGGCCGCCGCGTTGAAGACAGCGCCGGACTCTCCGCACACCTCGGAGCAGAGATAGACAACGATCCCGGCGACGTAGTCGGGCTTCAGCTTTTCGAACAGGTCCGGCGGCATGACATCCTCCGTCAGCCGCGAGGCGGCCACCGGGGCGATCGTGTTGACCTTGATGTTGTATTTCTGGCCCTCCAGCCGGACCGTGTTCATGAGCCCGACGAGGGCCATCTTGGCCGCGCTGTAGTTCGTCTGGCCGAAATTGCCGTAGAGCCCGGCCGCCGAGGTCGTCATGACGATGCGGCCGTAGCCGCCCTCCCGCATGGCCGCGAAGGCGGGCCGGGTCACGTGGTAGGCCCCGTTGAGGTGGACGTCGAGCACGGCCCGCCAGTTCTCCGGCTCCATCTTCAGGAATCCCTTGTCCCGAAGGATGCCCGCGTTGTTGATCAGGATGTCCACCCGTCCGAAGGCCTTCAGGGCGGTCCGGAGGATGCCTTCCCCGCCCTCCGGCGTGGCGACGCTGTCGTAATTCGCAGCCGCCTCGCCGCCGGCATCGCGGATCTCCTGCACGACCCGGTCAGCCGGTGAGCTGGATCCCTGTCCCGCCCCGTCGCGGGCGCCGCCGAAATCGTTGACCACCACGCGGGCGCCGCGCCGCGCAAGCTCCAGCGCGTAGGTCCGGCCCAGCCCGGCGCCGGCCCCGGTCACGATAGCCACGCGCCCGTCGAAGCGGATCTCGTCCGCCCGGCCCGCGGCGCCGGGCTGCGGAACGGCCTTCCAGAAATACCCGGAGAAGCCGCGCTCGTCGTCGGTGATCTTTCTCCGGAAGGAAAGACGGACAGGCATGCCGACCTTCAGGTCATTCAATTCGCAGTCCGTGAAGTCCGCCAAAAAGCGGCCGCCCCCTTCAAACTGGATCATGCCGTAGATGGCCGGGGGATCGACGGAAACGGCGAGCAGATCGCCGGTAAAAGTCATGACCTTCGCAGGCCGGTCGGCGAACGCATAGTCGTCCTGGCTGCCGACATGCCCGCAGGCGGGGTTCACGCAGATGTCCATCCTCGGGTACTGGTGGGTGCCGCAGTCGCGGCAGATCCCGCCGACGAGGCCCGTCAGCATCTTTCGCTTCCGCCAGAGCGTTGTCATGGCGGTCTGTGTCGGCGCCTCGGCCCGAATGCCCATCTCGGGGTCAATCAGGTTTCTGAATTTCAGGAACTTCATGTAGTTGTCGATCGTCTTCTTGTTCTCCAGAGAGCCCCGGACGCCCTGCCGCGGCGCCAGTTGGGCGATTCGGTCCGTCACGCGGAAGAAGAGGGCGTCGCAGCCCTGGCCGAATCCTGCGACCAGGATGCCGTCGCCGGGCCTGGCCTGCTCCAGGGCGGCCACGAGCATGATCAGGGGGTGGGCGGCGCCGGTCTCGCCGCAGACCTCGTGCATGTTGTCGATGACCTTCTCCGGCCCGGCCCCCAGCTTTCCGGCCAAAGCCCGGTGCTCCGCCTTGAAGAAGCAGGGGAAGACCAGCCGGTCCACATCCTTCATGGAGAGGTTCAACTTTTTGAGGAGGCCGTTGACGGCCTCGGGGATGATCTTTCCGTATCCCTCCTCCCGAAGCCACCGCTCCTCCCACATGTAGTCGAAGCGGCGGCCGGCCGCCCGGTAGTGGTCCACGAAGTCATAGGAGACGGAGTGCGAGCCGACGAACTCGGCGATGACATCCCGGTCGCCCACGAGCAGCGATGCGGCCCCGTCGCCGAACCACATCTCGTAGAAGTAGGCCGGCCGGGTCTCGCGCTTGTCCGTCGCCGTCACGAGGACGCTCCCGCGGCTGCCCGCCTTCACGCCGTCCAGGGCAGCCAGGAGCCCCGTGGTCCCTGCCTTGAGGGCGGAGGTGAAGTCGGCCGTGGCGATATCGTCCCGCAGGTTGAGGGCCGTGGCCAGGATGCCGGCATTCTGCCGGTCGGCAAAGGGCAGCGTGGTGGAGCAGAGGTAGGCCGCATCGACGGCGTCCCGATCCTTCCCGATGAGGCAGTCACGCGCCGCCGCGACGGCCATGGTCAGGCTGTCCTCGTCGTGGTTGCACATGGACCGCTCGCCCTGGGCCACCATGATGATGGCCGGCGCGAACCAGCCCATGGCCTGAAAGATCGACATCCGGTTCAGCCGCAGCCGGGGTATGTAGGCGCCGTAAGACGTGATTCCGATCATTGCGCTCCCTCCTTCAGAATTTGAACAGCTTCTCGATCAGTTGCGACTTCATCAGGTCGCCGCCGATCTTGATCTTGCCCGACGTGTAGGCCTGCATGGCCGAGAGCTTCCCGCTCATCATGGCCAGGAAGTCCGCGCCGTCCATTCGGATCGTCGTGTTCGGCTTGGCGTGGATGCCCGCCTCGATCCGGCAGGCCCCTTCCCTGACGGCGACCACCCAGTCTCCGCCGCCTTCGCCGCCGATGGTGAACTGAAAAACCACGTCCACGCCATGAGCGGCCTCGGCCTGAAAGGATTTCGGCATGCGCGCGAAAATGTCCGCCACCTTCGCCGCCGTCCCCGCCCCGGCGGAGGCGTCCGGCGCCGCCGCCTTTGGCTGCAGCGCGGCCAGCATGTCGCCCAGCACGAGATCGTTGAGCTGCTCGTACTCCCGGGCACCCTTCAGGCTCAGGATCTTCTCCCAGTGGGCGGCCACGTCCTCCACGGAGGGAACGGACGCCCCGTCGCCGATGACGGTCCCGGGGCTGGTCATGACCGCCGCGCGGTTGTAGAAGCCCATGCCGGCATTGTAGATCTTGCCGCTCACGGGGCACTCCTCCGCGCAGAGGTAGAGGACCAGCGGCGCCACGAACTCCGGCTTCATCTTTTCGAGGAGGTCCGGCGGCAGGATGTCGGCCGTGAGCCGGGAGGCCGCGATGGGCGCGATCGTGTTCACCTTGACGTTGTATTTGCTTCCCTCCAGCTTCAGGGTGTTCATGAACCCCACCAGCCCCATCTTGGCCGCGCTGTAGTTGGTCTGGCCGAAATTGCCGTAGAGCCCGGCCGCCGAGGTCGTCATGACGATCCGCCCGTAGCCCTGCTCGCGCATGGCCGCGAAGGCGGGCCGGGTGACGTGATAGGCCCCGTTGAGGTGGACGTCGAGCACGACCTTCCAGTTTTCAGGCTCCATCTTGAGGAGCCCCTTGTCCCGAAGAATGCCGGCGTTGTTGATCAGGATGTCCACGCGCCCGAAGGCCTCCAGCGCTGTCCGGACGATACCCTCGCCCCCCTCGGGGGTGGCCACGCTGTCGTAGTTCGCGACGGCCTCTCCGCCGGCGTCCCGGATTTCCTTCACGACCCGATCGGCCGGGGAGACGGACCCCTGGCCTTCCCCGTCCCGGGCGCCGCCGAAATCGTTGACCACAACCTTCGCGCCACGCTTCGCCAGCTCCAGGGCATAGGCCCTGCCGAGGCCGCCGCCGGCGCCGGTGACCACGGCCACGCGCCCGTCAAAGCGGATCTCGTCCTTCGGGACCGGGCCGTACTCGAAGACCCCGTTGTCGATGACCAGCTCCCCGTTTGCGGCGTTGACGACGCGCCAGACCGCCTTGCCGTCGTCCGTTTTCCAGATGAGAATCCGGATCGGCTGGCCGGGGTAGAGCGTCCTGGAAAAGCGGCAGCCCAGGCGGCGCACCTTCTCCGGTTCGCCGGGGACAAAGCTGGCCATGAGCGCCCGGCAGGCATAGCCGAAGGTGCACAGGCCGTGCATGATCGGCTTTTCATAACCCACCATGCGGGCAAACTCCGGATCGGCATGAAGCTGGAAGACATCGCCGGAGAGCCGGTAGAGGAGCGGCTGGTCCGGCGAGGGAGCTGCCGACACCGTGAAATCGGCGTCGCGGTCCGGAAAGATCACGTCCTTCTGGGGGGCGTTCTCCCCGCCGAAGCCGCCGTCGAGACGGGCGAATATCGTGATGATGTTGGTGAAGAGCTTCCTGCCGCCGGCATCGCAGGTCTCGCTCTCCCCGATGACGAGCGCCCCCTTGGGGCCCTTGTCGTAGTAGCGGCTGACCCTGCCGGTCGTCACGAAGCTTCCCGACGGCGGAATGGGCCGGTGAAAAATCAGCTCCTGTTCCCCGTGCAGGACGCCGGCGAGATTGATGTTCGAAGCCGCCGCGATGTGGCCCAGAAAGTCGAAGATCGAGGCGATCGAGAACGTGGGGATCACCTTGAGGTTCTTCTCGTAGGTGTAGTCGAGTTCGTCGAATCCCGCGCCGATGCCCAGGGCGTACAGGACGACGTCCTTCCAGTCGTAATGCTTGGTGACCGGACCGATGGGCTTCCCAAGCGCATCCATGTTGAGTGCCATGTCTCCTCCCTTTTCTTCAGCCGGTCAGGCTGGGTTCTCTGAAAAGCGGTGTGCCGCGCTGCTTGAAGCGCATGATCCGGAGCGGTCACGCGGGCCGGCGCCCGTTTTTCGGCTTTATGCCGGCTTCAGATGATGATCCGGATCCTTCGTGTTCCGCTGCTCCCGCTGGACGAACGCCGGGATCAGCACGAACTTGAGCGTCGATTTGACCGTCTCGATATAGACATCGCGCTCCAGGCGGGTCATGGAGCGGAAAAAATCCTCGCCGGAAATGAAGCTGTGGATGGCGTTCATCACGACCAGCACCTCCATCATGGCATCCGGTTTTACCCGCTTGACGTCCTTCGTCAGGCCCATGGAGCGCGCAATGTCGGCGGTGAATTCGGGCACGTTGAAATCCAGGCTGGCGTCGTGGCGGGTTTTGCCGAAGTAGCGGAAGAGGATGAGGTTGGAGATGTCGGGATGGGCAAAGAGGTAGTCCGTCATGTCGTCGATCGCGATGGCCAGCCGCTCCGCCAGCGGCCGCCCGTGTATGACCTCTTCCACGTCCCGAAGGCTCTGGCCGAGGTCCTTGTTGATGTCCAGAATGACAGCCTCGTAGAGGTCCTTCTTCTCACCCCAGTGATAGTGAAGGGTGGAGATGTCGATCCCCACCTCCTGGGCGATCATGCGGGTGGTGGTCCCATGGAAACCGTATTCGCCGAAGATGCGCCGCGCCACGTTGAGAATCCGGGCCTTC
>Ga0116154_10000899_pt1 | contig 28749 bp, 20 predicted proteins | sample AD_UKC030_MetaG_FD_89898 | JGI IMG/M metagenome (GOLD analysis project Ga0116154, IMG submission 89898) | Active sludge microbial communities of municipal wastewater-treating anaerobic digesters from USA - AD_UKC030_MetaG | ecosystem: Engineered > Bioreactor > Anaerobic > Digestate | place: USA... | reverse complement strand
GGATGATCCCGTCGTTGCCACCGCCGCTCCCGTAGCCAAGAAAGACGTCGAATTGCAGTTCCGCGCGCGCACGTGCGCCGGACAGAACCAACCCGACGGCCAGCGTCAACCAAGCCAACGCCCGGCGGCGCTGTCCGCTCTGCCGCAAGCTCATCATGACGTTGTCGGTTCGCTTCACGTCGCCCTAAATCCAGCCACCAGCGTTATAGTCCACCCCATCCCGGACGCAACGCCCGAATTCCGTCTTTCCGCTCCTGCGTCGCGGAAAGATGCGGCCCCGCTGCGCGGAGCTCCGTCGGGACCGACAACATGTTGGATCTGTTCCGACAAGCCCGGTTTTCTCTATCATCTTCCCGGTTGTGAGAAATCCCCATAGAATCCACGCATGCGCCTGCCCCTGCTACTCATGCTGACGCCGCTGGTGGTTCGAACGGTGATTGGATCGACCGCGGCCTCCGAACCCCCGCCAACCCCGCGCGCCGCCGTCTGGCAAGGCGACGCGACTTCCGAAAACAGAGGGTTTGCCCGCGAGATTGGGCGGCTGGTGCAGAGTGCCGGCTGGGAGATCGAATTCCTCGACAGCGCGGCCCTGACCAATGTCACGCAGTTGACGGCGGATCGCTACGGACTCCTGGTTCTCCCCGGCGCCCGCCGCCTGCCGATGGAGAGCATCGCCTCGATTCAGTCCTACCTCGGGGCCGGCGGCGACATGATCGCCCTCGGTCTGCCGGCCTGGGACACGCCCGTGTTCAGCCTGGGCGACCGTTGGATGACCCGAGGCGAATACGAGGGCGCACTCGCCGATCAGAAGCCCCGGCGGTACTTGCTCCGGTTCGCGCCCGAACCCCAGACCCAAAACCAGCCGCCCGACACATCCCGGATCGAGCCGGCACCGGTGCCGACCGATTCCGCCGCGCTCGAACTCTGGAGCCGGCACACAAACCTCCCGGACGCGCGCGCTGTGCGCACGGTGGATAAGGGTCAAAACGGCGGCGCGCTGCACGTCACCCTGGATCGCCTCGAGGGCTGGGAGACTCTCGAGCCGCCGTCCCAGGCCTGGCCCTTTGCTCCCGATCATACCCTCACTTGTTTCGAGGCCAAAGGCAGCGCCAACACCCGTCAACTGGCGGTCGAGTGGATCGAGCAGGACGGCTCGCGTTGGATTGCCACCGTCGACCTCGCCCCGGAATGGCGCCGCTACGCCCTGCCCCCCGAGTCGTTCCGACCCTGGCAGCCTCCAGCGGGCCGAGGAGGCGCGGGCGATCGGGTCAACCTCGGCCGGTTGGCCCGCTTCACGCTGGGCCTGGCGCTGACCCACACGAGCGTCGAACCCGGAAAGCAGGAGTACTGGTTCGCCAATCTGGGCACCGCGCCAAATCCCTTCGGCGCCGCATCCGCCCCCGCAACCCTCCCCGTGCCCCGAATCGAATCCTTCGCGCCGGACTCCGTGGTCTATCCAGTCGGCACCGCGGTGACAATCCGCCCGCCGCACTGGCAGGCACTGCTCGGCTCGAACAGCCCGGATGCCGCCCAAACCGGCGCGGCGGCGGTCGATGGCGTCGCCATCCCTGCCGGCCAATCGCTCGTGGCGATGCATCCGCGCCCCCGCGGTATCGGCTTTGACCAGGATCGCCCCTATCGCTGGCAGCCCATTCTCGAAGCGCTGGACCTCGAGACATCGGACTTCCGGGGAACCATGGCGGCGCTGATTGCGCACCTCAAACCGCCGTATCGCGACAGTGTCTGGGCACTCTTCACCCCGGGCGATCCCGCGTTCTATCGCCAACCGGCGGTCGCCGGCTGGATCGAGCAGATGGCACGCCGGCTGCGCACACCCGTCTACCTGGCCGAGGGCGGCAGTCAGTTCTTCACCCTGTTTCCAGATCAGACGGCGCCGATCGGCGCGCGCGTGGCGAATGTGGGAGGGCGCGCCGCAGCGAACCTGCAAGTCGTCCTGACCGTGAGCGACAGAGGCCTCGGGACCCCGATCCACCTTCACCAGCAGGCGCTGAACGTCGAGGCTCATGGGACGGCGATCGTGACAAATGCATGGACTCCGGGTCCGTGGCCCGAGCAAGGCTGCGTCGTCGCGGCCCAACTGCTGGCGGACAACCGGGTCATCGACGAACTGCGCCACGATTTGAACCGCTGGCAACCGAAGGCCGAGCCCGAGTTCCTCGAAGCGCGCGACGGCGCCTTCTGGATCGCGGGGCGGCGGTGGAAGGCCCATGGCGTGAATTACATGCCCTCCTCGGGCATCGGGGTCGTCAGCGCGTTTTTCGAGTACTGGCTGGGCCGCGGAGCATACGATCCCGAGGTGATCGGACGCGATCTGCGGCGCATCAAGGCGATGGGCCTCAATTCCATCAGCGCGTTCGTCTACCATCGCGACCTGCGCGCCCAGCACCTGCTCGATCTGCTCTTCCAATGCGAACAACTCGATCTCAAGGTCAATCTCTCGCTCCGGCCCGGCACGCCCATGGACTTTCGATGGGACGAAATGCGCGCCCTCATCGAGCATTACCGCATCGCGCGCAACGACACGGTCATCGCCTACGACCTCGCCTGGGAACCGAGCCACTACGATCAGCGCCATCAGCAACGCCACTACACGCAAGCCTGGGCGGATTGGGTGCGCCGCCGCCACGGTTCCCCCGCCCAGGCTCTCGAAGCCTGGGGCGAACAAAGCACAGACTCCCGCCCCTCGACGCCGAGCACCGACAACACCGCGGACGTGCCCGTGCCCGCGATGTCCGAACTGACCCGGGACGGCCCGTGGCGCAGGCGCGTCGCCGATTACCGCGCCTTCCTCGACGAACTGCTGGCCGGCAAATACGCCGAGGCGGGCCGCCTGGTCCGATCGATCGACCCGAATCACCCCGTCAGTTTTCGAATGCAGCACGCGGGCGACCCCACCTACAATGCCGAGGGGATGCTGCCCTATGATTTCTACGGCCTGCGCGACGCCGTGGACATTTGGGAACCCGAGGCGTACGGACGCATTGGCGACTGGGAGCGCGTCAAGCCGGGCCACTTCACCGCCGCCTACGCCCGCCTCTGCGATCCGGCCAAACCGGTCCTCTGGTCCGAGATGGGCTACAGCGTCTGGGATCCCCAACGCCGCGCGCCCGATCGAGGCAGGCTCGAGTTCGCCGCGCGCTATTACCGGGACTTCTACCGCATGCTGCGCGAGTCGGGCGCGGACGGCGTCTTCTTCTGGTGGTACCCCGGGGGCTACCGGGCGAATGAAAACAGCGACTTCGGCATTCTCCATCCCGACGGCACCGACCGCCCCGTCACCCGCGCGATCCGTGACGCGGGGCCGGCGTTTCTCGCCGCGCCAAAGCCGCCGCCGCCCACCCATTGGATCACGGTGGACCGCGACCGCGATGCGCGCGGCCTGCACGGAATCTACGAGTCGGTCAAAACCGAGTACTGGAGCATCGTCGAGGCCAGTGGCCAGGCCGGCCTCAGATGGAAACGAACACCCGGCACGCGCTAACCCGCATAGCAGTCATCTTGCGAAGTCCGACCGCCCTGTGCCCTATCGGGGTGTAAATATGCGGGTTAAAGCCGCTCGATTTTAATTAAACAGTACTTGACAGTGTCGTCCTTCGCAGGCAGTGTGGTCCGCGATGGATGCCCCGCGCATTTGACCGGACGTTGTTATGGGATCAGGAACGGAGACGATGACGCTGGTGGAGTTGGCCGAACGGTCCGGTGTGCCGGGGCGAACCATTCGGTTCTATGTCAGTCGCGGGCTCCTGCCCGGCCCGGTCAAGGCCGGTCGCGGGGCGACTTACGGAGAGGAGCATCTGCGGCGGTTGCGGGAGATTGCGAGCCTTCAAGCGGCGGGGCTGACGCTGGGGGAGATCGCGGGGCGCCTGGGCGGCGGGCGGGACGGGATCGAGCGTCTGGAGGCGGCGGCCTGGTGGGAATACCGGGTTGCGGCGGACGTCTCGGTGCATGTTCGGGCGGGGATCAGCCCGTGGCGCCTGCGGCAGATCAGGAAGCATGTGGCGGACATGGTCTCGGGCCTCCGGAAACAAGAAAGCGAGGAACGATCATGAATGACGAAGCGAGCGGATTCACGGTGTTGGATGTCAAGACCGGCCAGGCGGCGCCGCTGGCCATGGAAGGGCTCTGGCTGGCCGGGCGGGTGCTGCCGGTTGGAGCGCGTCTCCTGGTGGTTCACACCTTTCGTTCAGCGGAGGCGCGACCACTCGAAGTCGTGTACGCGTTCGGGTTGCCCCGGGATGCGGCCTTGAGGCGATTCAGGATTGTGGGCGATGGCTTTCAGGTGCGATCCGATCTCCGACGACTCGGGGAGGCGCAGGCGGAGTACGAGCGGGGGATCAGCCAAGGCCACCTGGCGGCGCTGATGCGGACATACCGGGACGGGCGCGTCAACCTGAGCGTGGGGAACATCCGCCCGGGCGAATTGGTGAAAGTCTATCTGGAACTGGTGGCGGGGGTGGATCTGAGCGATGACGGGTTGCGTTTCCGTTTTCCATTCACTCTGGCGCCCTGCTACCACCGCGGCGCCCGCGCAGTCGAGATCGAGCCCGGGGCGGGTGAGATGGAGCTGCCGGAGGCGGAGTTTGGGGACTTGCTCCTGCCGCGGTATCTGACCGACACGGGCGCCCTGCACAGCGTCGGTTTCGATTTGTCTGTCGGAGGGGGCGGCGCGATTGGCGCCGTGGGTTCGCCCTCTCACGCCCTGCGCATCGCGAATCTCGGGACGGACGATGTGCGCGTCGGTTTGAGCCGGGAGAAGGACGTGCCCGACCGCGACCTGGTGCTGGACATTCGCATGAGGCAGGCGGCGACCCGGTTTTCCGGGGGGCGCTGCCGCGACGGCAAGGCCCGGTTCACGGCGGTGGTCCCATCGACACTCCTGGGCAAGGCCCCGCGGACATCGAAGTCCGTGGTGTTTGTCCTCGATCGCTCGGGGTCGATGGCGGGGCCGGCCATCGAGCAGGCGAAGAAGGCGGTCGAGGCGTGCCTTGGAACGCTCGGGGAGTCGGATCGTTTTGGGTTTGTGGCTTTCGACGACCAGGCGGATCTGTTCGCGCCCAGCCTGGCACACGCAAGCATCGAGAACCGTCAACTCTTGCGCCAATTCCTGCTCGGGATCGACGCGCGCGGCGGGACGGAACTGGGTCAGGGCCTTCGGGAGGCGGTTCGATTGGCCGGTGCGGACCGCGTCGAGCTGATTCTGATCACGGACGGACAGGTGGCTGGGACCGAGGATCTGCTGGGACAGGTCCAGGCTGCCGGCGCGCGGCTGCATTGCCTGGGCATCGGCGCGGCCAGTCAGGACCGTTTCCTCACGCTGTTGGCCCGCACCTCCGGGGGCGTCAGCCGCTTTCCGACCCCGCGCGAGCGTGTGGACACGGCGGCATTGGATCTGTTTGCGGCGATTGGCGCGCCGGTGGCGTCGGACGTTCAGGTGGATTTCGGCGAACTTCCGGGCGGGCGCGGCATCCTGAAGACCGTGTCGAGTGTTTACGCGGGGCATCCTCTCGTCGTGATGGGCGAAACCTCTGGCGAGGCAAGAGGGAGCCTGCGCGTCACCTGGAACAGCGGAGGCAGTGCCGGTGAACTTCGGGTGGATCTGCAACCCAGCCGAGATTGCGAGGCGGAGACTGTGCGATTGCTGCAAGGGGCGCGCTTGATCACCGAACTCGAATCGGGCGTGAGAGGAGAATGGCCGGCCAACCCGCAGCGCGCGGAGGCCAAACGTGAGGATCGCCGGCTAATCGAAAAGTTGGAGGCGACGAGCCTCGAGTATGGCCTGGCCAGCCGAGCCATGGCTTTGGTGGCGATCGTCGAGCGTCAGGGTGACGACGCCTCCCAGGTGCCAACGACGCGCGTGGTGCCGCTCGGCATGCCCCAGGATGTGGCGTTCAAGAGCTACTTCATGGCGGCCTCGGGCCCTCCGGGCGCGGCGGGACGGATGGCGCAGGACTTCGCGCTGAGATGCGCACCCCCAAGTCATTTCGCGGACATCCGATGCGCATTTCTCAGGTTCCCACGCCCCGGCATGCCGACGGAGAGTTTAAACACAGTCGACGATCGGCTTGTGGACTTCGCCGTGCGTTTACAGCCCGACGGAGGCATGCCGGGACAAACCGATGGCGAGCGCGTGGTGCGAACGCTGATCCTGTTGGTCGCGTTCCTGGCATTTGGGCACACCAGCCGGAGCGGCCCGTTCCGCCTGCATGTGCAAAAGATGGTCTCGTTCCTCAAACAGCAACTGCCAAACGCGGTTCCGACCGAGCGCCGGGAACCGATCGCGCGGATGCTGGCCAACGTCGAAGCCGGCGGGTCCTGCACCCTGCGGAAGCCGGAGGCGGCCTTGGACCTGCTCGGATCGTCCCGTGCGATCGACTGGCCGGCGTGGGAAGCAATCGAAAAGGGGATCGCCGCGCCGACTCCGTGAGGTGAAGTTCCGTTTCGGCCTCATGCCTTGGCGCTGCCTGCGCACGGCTTGCCTCGGGGTTGTCTGTCGCCGGGCTGTCTTGCCTCTGCGCCATCGAGAAGGCACGATCCCGCGGATGAATCTCCGCGTGTTGTGGCTCGGAATGATGATTGTCCTGCCGGCGCTCTCAGGAGCCCCGGCGCCCGCGCAGGTCAAGACCTTCGACGCGCGCTCCTATCGGCGCATTGATGTCCGGGACCCGGCGCAGGCCCGTCGCGCGTGGGATGCCCTTCATCTGCTCGCCGCCCTGCAGGGCCTGGCCAATCGCGACGCGCCGCGTTTCTACGTCTTGTTCGCGCAGGACTTTCAGGTTGATACAGATCAATTCTGGCTTGACTGGCTGCGCGGGGAGGACGGCTGGCTCAAGGACACGCTGCCGCAACCGGTTGCCGACATCGATGCCGCGCTGGCCGCCTTGAGACCGCACTACACCGGGCTCGTGGTCTACGATCCGAATGTGCCAGCCACCGCATGCGTCGCGTCGACCGCGGCCGGGTGTGAGCGGCTCCTGCCGGTGCGCTACGATCCGTCTCCCGACTCGCTCTTCACCCGCTGCGCGCGCACACTCGACCTGCCGGTCGGCCTCTGGCTGGTCCATCCCGACGGCTCGAGCAAGTTCACCGGCTCGGGTCAGATTCCGGACTCGGCCAAGCCGTCGTCGGGAAGCGCGAAAATCGACGCGTACCGCTGGGCTGCCGCGCGCTACCTCGCAACGGGCCGATGCGATCCGCGTTTTGCGGCGTATTACATGGATGCCGACTGGCTGCGGCGCCCGGGCAATGCGCCGGCGGACAACCACACCCTGCCCAACCACGACTATTTCATTGCCCGTCGCGCCTTCTTCTTCGATCTCTCGCCGTGGGGGGACGAGGCCCCCGTGGACGATCCCGGACAATCGGTGGGGCTCGATCGCCGAATGCTTCTTGACCTCCTGCGCGCATTCCACGACGGGACCCGGGGCGGCATCACCAAGATCGGCGGCTTTCCCCCCTGGCCTTTCAAGTACACAACCCACGGCGGGGCTGGGCGACACCAACCCGTCCCCACCGAATGGGAATTCACCCGGCTCATTTCCCAGTTCAATGCCTACCACGAGGCCGACGCCGCCAGCCACGGCGCGATGGCGAACGCCTCCTTCTTTCAGCACTACCCGCTGGCCACTCCCTACCGCCAGCCCAATCCAATCCCGTCACGCGCCCAGTGGCAGGCCCGGGGCTATGTGACCCCCGACGGACGGGTCGCGTCGAAGTTGTTCGTCGGGCACTACGTCGGCGACTACGATGCGCCCTCGTGGCTCTACAAAGCCGTGCCCGCCTTCTTCCGAGATCCCGCTCGGGGACAGGTGCCCCTGGGCTGGGCCTTCGATCCCAACCTGGCCGATCGCGCCCCGCAGGCGCTGGTCTATGCCTATCGCCATGCCACAACCAATGACTTCTTCATCGCAGGCGACTCCGGCGCCGGGTATCTGAACCCACGCGCCCTCACGGCGCGTCCCGACTCCGGTTTACCCTCGGGCCTGGCCGCCTGGGAAGCGCACTGCCGGCGCGCCTACGGAGACTGGGGAATGACGATTACCGGTTTCGCCCTCGATGGATCGGCCGGCGCGTCCACCGCCACCGAGTTCATGGCTTACAAATCCTTCAGTCCCGATGGCATCGGCACTCACTTCGAGCCTCAGCCGCGCCTGATCGCCGGAATCCCGACCTGTCCGGAGAAGGACCTTCCCAACGGCGCGGCCGAAGCCGCCGCCCTGATCGCCCGACGCGCGGAAGCTCGCGGTGCGGGCCCGGGATTCCTCTGGGCGCGGAGCATCCTGAAGCCGCCCCGGTGGTATGCCGAGGTGTCGGCGCTGCTGCGGGAGCGGCATTCGCACCTGGCAATCGAGGTCGTCGATCCCTATACGTTCTTCGGGCTGATCCGACTGGCCTTGGACCCCGGCGGCGCGGGAGGCAGCCCGGGCTACTGAGGAAGGGTTTTGATGAAGTTGTCGGCCTCGGCGATGCTGGCATTCATCCGGGCGATCAGCTCCTCGATCTGCCCCTGGATGGCGGACGCTTCGCCCTTGAGCGATCCGATCGCAGCCGCATTGAGGTTGTGCTTGAGATAGAGCACGTGGTCCTTGAGTTGGGTCAGAACAGGCTTCATCGACTCCTCCGAGGCGTGCACGGATCGGGAGAGCTGGCCGAAGCGGTCCTTGGTCTCCTGCAACTGCCGCCGGCTGTTCTCCGCAAAGGCCGGGTTGCTGAACTGCCCGAGTTCCTTCTCCCATTCGCTGAACATGGACTTGGCGATGCCCTCCATGTTCTCGATGCGTTTGCGGACCTCCTTGGCTTGGGCATCGCAGGCCTCGTGCGACGATTTCAGCTTGTCGTACACCTTCTCGAGTTCGCCCCCGTCGAAGGCGTACAACTCCTTCAGCCGGGTCATGGCGTCCTTGAATTCCTCCTGGGTCTGCTGCTGCTCCTCCTGCAAGGCGGCAACCGATTTCTTCAGCAATTCCCGCTTCTCGTAGCCAAACACGTTTTCGAGTGTCTTGTTGTAGACGGTCTGACAACCGCTCCCCAAAACGGCCAGCGCCGCCATCACACACCAGACAGCCGACCCGGCAGACGAACGATGTCTCATAATCAGTCCTTCAGTTTGGCCGCGATTCCGGCGACATGAGCGCCCTGGAAGCGCGCCTGAGCCAGTTCCTTGGCGCTGGGCTGACGCGTCCCGTCCGATCCGGCGATTGTGCCAGCGCCCCAGGGCGAGCCGCCTTTCACCTCGCCAAGATCGATCAGGTCGGGACACGAATACGGCAGTCCCACATAGATCATGCCGTGATGGATCAGGGTCGGAACAAAGCTCAGGATCGTGCTCTCGTTGCCCCCGCCAGTGCCTGTGCTGACAAAGACGCTGCCGACCTTTCCGATGAGCGCCCCCTTGAGCCACAACTTGCCCGTCTGGTCCAGAAAGTTGCGCATCTGCGCGGCCATGTTGCCGAAGCGGGTCGGCGTGCCGAAGAGGATGGCGTCGTAGTCGCCCAGTTCGCCCGGATCGGCCACCGGCGCAGGCTGGTCGAGCTTGGCTCCGTGCTGTCGCGCCACATCGAGCGGCATGGTTTCCGGCACGCGCTTGAGGGCCACCTCGACACCCTTCACCGAACGCGCCCCTTCTGCGACCGCATTCGCCAACGTTTCGACGTGCCCGTAGGTCGAGTAGTAGAGAACAAGGACTTTGGTCATAAGACTTCTCTCGGTTTTCAAGTTCGATTCGATTGAGGAGACGATGGAGTCAGACCGTCACAACCGCAAGCGCGAGTTGTTCCCAGCGACCGTGGGGTGATCCCACCGACGACAGAGCATTACGATGACGATTGGAGCGGGGACGTCCTCGTCCCCGACCGATGGAGTCGCGGAATGTGTTCGCGGGCGACGAGGACGTCGCCCCTCCGGCGCGGCGGTTGAGCGCCACTTTCCGAGGGCGGTTCTCCGCGCATTCCCGATGCCAATTCCCGTCACTCTTGCATCGGCTTGCGCGGGAGCTTCTCATCGAGCATGGCCGTCTGGTAGACGAACGTCGCCATGACAATCGCAGCCTGCTGAAGGTCCGGCACGGACGCCCGTTCGCGGACGTCGATGCTGGTGTGATACGAGCGCCAGTATTCGAGCGCGTCCTGAATGAACTGGAAGCCGGGCAGCCCAATCTCGTCGAACGGGATATGATCCGTCCCGCCCGTGTTCGCGGCAGTGATCGTGTGCGCGCCCAGGTCGCGCAGTGCGTCCAGCCACGGACGGAAGATCGGACGGAGCGCTTCGTTTCCCTGAAGATAGATTCCGCGGATCCGCCCTGCCCCATTGTCCAGGTTGTAATAGGCGGAGAAGTGCCGATAGTCCGGGCGTTTGACCAGGGCGCGCCGCGTCGTCGAGCGTGAGGCCTCCTCGGGATGCTGAGCGGCGTCCCTGGGCGAACGCACGGTCTCGGGCCGGGTCCGTTCGGTATAATGGCCCAGGTGCTGCGCGACGTAGGCTCGCGATCCGAGATAACCCTGTTCCTCACCGGTCCACAGGCCGATGCGAATGGTGCGCCGCGGATTCACATCGAGGCTTTGAATCAATCGAACCGCCTCGAGACAAACCGCCACACCGGCCGCGTTATCCGTCGCCCCCGTGCCGCTCGCCATCGAGTCGAGGTGCGCCCCCAGCATCACGATCTCCTTGCGCCGATCCGTGCCGGGGATCTCGGCCACTGTGTTGTAGCACATCAGATCGTGATCGTGGAATTGGGTCTGGACCTCGACGGCCAGGCGCACCTTCTCGCCCGCTTCGAGCATGTGGACGAGCCGATTGTACTGCTCGGCCGCCACCACGACCTGGGGCGGCCCCGCGGGCGCATTGGTGGCCCAGGCGCGCATCGAACGCCACCCTCCCTCCGCGCCCGATTCGGGCAGCACCACCTGTGTCTCGCCCACCAACAAGGCCATCCCGTCCCGCGAACCGCTGATCGACACCGTCATCGCCGCGCCTTCACGCACGGCGAACCGCAGACGCGCCGACGGGTCCATCGAGCGGGGCGGGCGGCGGGGCGGCGCATTGGTGCTCACGCTCGGCGGCGCATTGGAGACCGCGGGGGCCGCCGCGCCCTCGATCGCGGGGGGCCGAGAAGGGGCCGCCCGACCGCCCGGCGGCGCCATATTCGCGGCGGGCGGACGCCGACGCGGGCTCGATCGCGTGCCTGGCGGGGCGTTGGCCAATCGCAGCAGATTCGTCTCGTCCTGCCGGGTCGCGAGCGGCCCAAACTGAAGCGGCAGGTCGCGCGGTGTGCTGACCAGGACAATGGCGCCCTTGAGTTTGCCTTTGTAGTTCTCGAGTTCGGCCTCGCTCTTGTCCCCGATGTACACCGCCTCGCCGACAATCGGCCAGTCGCAGCCGTGCGACCACGCCTTGGGCCAGGCCACCAGCGGGATGCCCTGAGGCTCGATCACCTGCGCCGAGAAACGCCGGACCGACCAGCCGCGTCCAAAGGGCCCCCAGGCCTCGACATGCGCATTGGTCAATCCCCACGCACTCAGTGTGTCGCGGGTCCAGTCGTTCGCGCGCCGGCAATTGGGCGATCCTGTGAGCCGGGCCCCGATCACGTCGGTCAGGTGCCCGAAGATCTCGGCGACCTGGGATCGGTTGGTGCCTTCGTCGCAAAGCCGCGCCACGGTCTCCGAGAGCGATGGGAGATCCGCCTGAGCCGGATTGTTCGTCGCCGATCGGTCAGTTGGACCGGGCTGCGCCTGGATCGTCGCCAACGCGGCGAGCAATGCCCCCCAAAAAACTCCAGTCCTTAGCCCGGATTTCTCACCACCGGGAAGATGACAACGAAATCTGGGATGTGGCAAAACCGCGCCCAGACAGGGGAAAACGAGGCTCGGAGGATTTCCCAAGCCACGCTGGTCTGGCGACATTCTGTTGCCCCGGTGGTCCCCGCCACTCGGGCGCGGTTTTGCTTTTCTAGCGCGCATGGCTGTCTCTCTGGATGACATCGGCTTCGCGTGGTACAAAACCTGGTGAGAAATGCGCGTTAGCCCGGACACTTCACGGCGCGGCCGAGTGATGGAGAGTGGTTTCATTGTGGGATTCACTGTGGGGAACCGGCATCGAGGATCTGCCCGTCTCCGAGCAACCGCTCGCGCAGTTTGGGATAGGGCACATCCTGAACGGCCACGGCGCCGTCCAGGGCCAATGCCGCGGCCGTCGCGGCGCTCTGACCCAGGATCATGAAGACAGGTTCCATCCGGATCGACCCGAACGCGATGTGCGAGCTCGAGACGCACACGGGCACCAGGAGGTTCTCGGCCTGTCCGCGCTTGGGCACGAGCGCGCCATACGCAATTGCGTAGGGCCCTTTGGTCGGCACGCCAATGTCGCCCTCGTTCTGCACCTGCCCCTCGGGCGTGATGTAGCGCTGCACGTTATGGGAATCGATCGTGTACGAACCCATGCCGACGGAGTCGGGCGTGGGGCGCTTCTTGAGCAGTTCGTTCTCGGTCATGACAGAGTGCCCAATCATGCGCCGCGCCTCGCGGACGTAGATCTGATGAGGCCAGCCGCCGTTGTCCTTGAACTCGTCCGCGGCCAGCCCCCAGCGCCGCATCCTCTCGCGGACCTCCGCGGGCACGCGCGCATCGTTGGCGATGAAATAGAACCAGCCCTTCTGGTAGTTTTCGTGCTCTTCGAGAATCTCGCGGCGCCGCTCGTAACTCGCCTCGGGATAATCGTAGTTCTGACCAATGTTGTCGGTGCTCATCGGCCCGTGATTGTTCGTGTCCGTCTTGCGGTTCGGGATCGGGTCGAACTTGTCGAAGGTCTCGCGCCAGCCGGCGTCAAAGATCCGCGCCAGCAGTTCGTACTGCCCGGGATCGTAGCCCGCGGGCCTGGGAAAAGGGATGCGATTGTCCGGATGATCGCTCAGGCACACGCGGTAGCAATACGCTTGGACTCGACGGTCGCCCTGGCCGTACTCGCCCGGCGGCGCACTGCTGATGCGGGGCAGCACCCCGCTCCGAGGGTCGCCCGGCACGACGTAGGGACTGATCGGCTGGCTGAGCACGCCGAAATGATGCCGGTGATGCAGGACGCCGGTCTGCACTCCGTTCCACTGTTCGTCATAGACGCTGCGCGCCTCTCGCCCGACGTGGTAGGAAACCCCCGCCGCCGCCATCAGGTCGCCTTCATAGGTCGCATCGATGAACATGCGGCCTGCAAACGTCCTGCCACTGAGCGTGGTGATCGAGGCGACGCGCGCCCCCTGCTTCGCGACCCCTCGGGTGCGGTCGAGCCACTCGCCGCGGTGCACGGGAATCTCATGCTCGCGCACAAAATCCTCGAAAATGCGCTCGGCCACATGCGGTTCGAAAATCCACATCGTGCGCTGAGCGCCGTCGATGGCCGGAGTGCCCTGTCCTTTGTTGCCATACGCCTCCTTCTTCTGCCAGATCCAGGCGTCCGGTTTGTCGTAGTGCCGCCACACACGATGATAAAACTCGCGGGCGAGCCCGCCGATCACCGCTTTGTTGCCCGTGTCCGTAAAACCAAGACCGCCGCTGGAAAGGCCGCCCAGATGCCGGTCCGGACACACGATGACGACGGACTTGCCCATCCGCCTGGCCTGCACCGCGGCCATGACCCCGGCCGCAGTGCCGCCATAAACGACAAGGTCCGTCCCGGCGCCCATGGCCCCGACCTCGAAAAGCAGGCCGCAGAGAAAGCCCCGCCACACCGCGGCGGCCCGGACGCCGCCTCTGGGCGAGCGCATGCGTTCACGTCTTCGCGTTTCCGGCTTCGTGATGATCATGATCCGCTCAAACATGCGGGCTAGTCCCCGGCCACCATCGTCCACATGCCTCTCGGCGCGTTGGTGGTCCCGCGACCGACGGTTTCGGTGACTTTATGAATCGACACATGGCCGTCGTGAAAGAGGTAGTTGAAGCGCCGTGCGTGCAATCCGTAAGCAGCCAGGCCGTAACCGATGGCATTGAATGACGTGGCGCGCCCGAGTTGGACGCAATCGGGGGTCAGATTCCCGGGCACTCCATAGCCCGGGCCAGCGCAAAACGACGGCCAGTCGTTGCCGGCCGCGTTGCGGCCGTTGGGCAACTCCGCCAGCAGGATCGTTCCGGCGGGATCTTCGACCGCACTCTCCTTGTAGCCCCGCGGTTCCCAGTCGGGCAGTGCGCCCGGCGCGCTCCCGCGCAGGTTATAATACAGGCCCACCCCGTATTGAGCCGGAGGCAGCCCGGACGTCCCGGACGTCAGAATGAAGGACGGCCCGGCCCAGTTCAGGGCGTAGGTGCGGCGACGGCTGAATGAAGCGTACTCGATGCTGATCTCGATGCGGTCGGCGGGGCACTTGAGAATCTTGGGGATGGTGCCGGGATCGGCGACGGCGCCCGAAATGCCGAGGATCAGATCCGCCTCCGGGGCGGTTCCGCCGATGTACCTGTGGATGTAATCGTCCCACGACAACTGGTACTGGAAATCGCCCGTCGAGTAGGCGGCGGGCGGGTACTGATCGTCGCGCTCGGCCGAGAACAGGGCGAACCCGAGTCCGAGCTGCTTCATCTGGGCGGTGCATTTGAGCCGTTGCGCGCGGGACTTGGCGCCCGAGAGCGCCGGCAGCAAAAGGCTGGCCAGGATGGCGATGATCGCGATGACGACCAGAAGCTCGATCAACGTGAACGCGAGCATCCCCCGGGCGGGCGTCGCCAACGCGCCTTCCTCGCGCCTCATCCTGGCCGCGGCTCCAGTCGCCCCAAGAAGATCAGGCACAGCGGCACAGCCAAATGGCGAGGGAGAGTGCATAATCGCAGTTCACGATTCGAGGGCGCTCGAGCCGCGCCATTCGCTCTCAGGGATCGCCGGGCGGACGCCCGACGGTCTTTTCGAGTTCGAAATAAATGCCGTCGTACATATTCCACAGGAAGTAACGCAGCGCGTTCCGGAACGGCAACAGATTCCTGAACCGATGGCGCCAGGTCGTGCTGTCGGCGTAGAGTCTCGCCTCGCGGAGCGCGAAGCGGATGCTCGAGTAAAAGTTGTAGGGGTGGTCTTCGACGAAGTAATTCAGGCTGTGTTCGGTGAAGAAGTGCTTGTGCGTCGGATCCTGCAGGGCCCAGTCCGTCTTGGCGTACGGGACATAGATCCGCAGCCGCCCCCCCGGACGCAGGATGCGATGGAATTCGGCCATCACCCGCGGGATATCGTCCAGATGCTCGAGGACATTATCGAGCAGGATCTCATCCGCGACGTCCGCATCGAACGGGTACGGAACCACGTCGAGATCGAAGCGACGGTCCGCCCGGACGTGAGGCGAGATGTCGCAGTTCACGTAGTCCGGCAGGTACTTGCGTCCGCAACCCAGGTTGATCTTCAAGCCAGGGGGGACTCTAGGGACGCCCATGCCGTCCATCAAGGCGAATCAGGTTCGAATCAGGTGCGCGCCACACGGTCGCCACGACATTCCAGACGACCAGGAGCGTCAGGATCAGCGCCCCGGCCGCGATGCCGGCCGCGAGAACACCGGCTGCAATCGCCCCGCCAGAATCGCCAACGACGGGCAGAACAACGGCCGCCGCGCCCAGCCCGATCACGTAGCACCCGGCCCCGGCCCGACCGCGAATCCGCAGGCGAGAGAGGCCCGGCGCGCCCGCTCCACCGGACCTCGGGGGCGACTCGACCCGCTCCGAGCCGGTCCCGATGCCAAAGACGGTCATCGGCCAAAGCGTGAGAAAGAGAACCACGGCGGCCCCGAACACCAGGCCGCTGATCGTCCGGGCTTCCGGTCCGTTCCCGATCCAGTGCAGGCCGCACGGCGCCATGGCCACCAGGAACACTCCATGCAGCCAGAGAAACCATCCTTCGAGTCGTGGACGAAACCAGACCAGGAGCGCCGCGGCCAGGACCGCACCGATGTACAAACCTGTGCACCGCTGACAGACCGGCAGGGGCAGGCCGCCTGGGAGCCACGTGTGGTCGATTTGCTGGCCGCAGAGGTGGCTGAAGACATGAAACAAGGTGTCCATGGCGGTCTCGGAGTCAATCCAGCGCGTCCGGCGGCCAGGGAACAGGCACGCGCGTGACCTTCCGCTCCGGATCGGAGAGGTCGACAAGGAACAACGCGCAATCGCTCTTGGCAACCTGAGCATCCCCGGCGACGAGGTAGGTGCTGGCGATGGCCAGGGTCTTGCCATCGTGCGACACGCTCGGTTGAAAACACCAGGCCCCCGCCCCCTCGCCCGACTTTATCCGTCCGATCAGAGGCACACGACGCGGTTGGCCATCCGGAAACGGGAGTTCGAGAATCCCGGCCTCGATGTCCGTGTCGCCTTTCGTCTTTTTCCAGTAGGGTGCATAGGCCGTCTGATTTTGCGTGGAGATGGCAAAGACACTGACGTTGACCTCCTCGCCTTCTCCACCAAGCGCCACCCGCCGCTTCACTTCGCCCCCCTCGAGAAACAGCACCTGCGGGGGGTCTTCCTGATGGCCGATGGCCCATTTGCCGTCGGGCGAAACCGCGGCCAACTCGACATCCTTCAGCGACTCGTCCAACTCGAACCGGGCGGTCGGCTTCAGCTCCCATGTGTCAGCATCGATAAGCCCGAACTCCCACTTCGAATCGTCCTCGTCGATCTGGGACAAATAGAACGCCCGATCGCCGCCGGGCGAGGCATGGGGCACAATGTCCTTGGACACGGCGCGCTGGCTGACTTCGCCTGTGAGCAGATTGACGCGCACGAGCGTGTTGGATTCGCCGCGCAGGAACAGATGGCCGCCGGCGGTTGCCAGCGGCATCCGCATCTGGCTGACACCCTCATCCAGGCCTTCCAAGTGAATGAACCGTGTCGGCCCGACATGCCCGTACGGCAGAACCGCCAGGTCCAAATCATCGTCCTCGACGTCGCGTCCCCAGCTCACGAGGATATGGCGCCCATCCGCCAGCCATTGGGCGCGAATCAACGCCGGCTCTCCTCGAGACGAGTCGGACTGGTGCTCTTGGGGAACGAACAGCGTGGTGGTTGCGCGCGTGCTCCGATCATAGAGACCGACGCCGTACGCTTGCGCCTCCGGATCGTACGTGGAAAACAGCACCTTCGAGTCGTCGGGACTGAACGAGGTGCAGGCAATGATAAAGACGACCAACGCGGCCAGGGCGGTCAGGCTCAGAATGCCGCTCGATAATGGCTGGACTTTCATAGGTCAGAGTTGTTGCAGACCGCGGCCCGCCTCGCTCCACCAGGCGCGGTCCGCGCCTGTGCCGAAAGACGCTCCTGGGTCCGATCCGGACGATCTCTACCACAAACGCCTCGGCATGGGTAATTGGTTTTTTTGTCATCCGGATTGCCGACGTCGATGGACGATCGATCGACTGCTGCTCCCCAGGGCCGGCACTCGCCGAGCAACCCGGCGTAAACCGGTCTGAGCCGCGCTTCATGGACAACATTGACAGTTAACGGTTGAATGGGCACGGGGACCATGAACCGGTCTGTAGCCGCCGACGTGAGTCGGCGCTAATCCCTGCCTTTGACGGAGCGAGATGGCGCGGACTTACGTCCGCGGCTACGCGCGCCAAATCCAGTTGCCAGCGCACCGCAGCGCGGCGTACGGTGCTGCCCGCATGTTCCATCGAGTCAGGACCACAGCGGAGCCGAAAACTCCAAAACGTGGACTCACGCGGGCTGGAAAAGCAAAACCGCGCCCGAGCCGAGAGATCGAGGAATGAAACGCACCACTCAGATGGCAGAACGCATCGAGAACTGTCAGGGAACTCCCAGTTCCACTTCTGGGCGCGGTTTTGCCACAGCCCGGAAATCTGTGTCCTCGTCCCGGCATCCGATTTGCGGGCTCGCCATGCGGTTTCCTGCTGTCTTCCTGCTGACTCTGGCCGTCGGCGCCGGCGTCGCCCGGGCCGCCGCGCCCATCGCGCTGCATCCGGAGAACCCCCACTACTTCCTCTGGCGCGGCCAGCCAACCGTTCTCCTCACATCCGGCGAGCACTACGGCGCGCTCTTGAACCGGGACTTCGATTTCCGGACGTACTTTGACACGCTGGCGAAGGACGGTCTCAACAACACGCGCACCTTCGCCGGCGCGTACTGCGAGCCCCCGGGCGCATTCAACATCGCCCGCAACACTCTCGCGCCGGGGGCAGGCGCCCTGCTTTGTCCCTGGGCGCGCAGCGGCGAGCCAGGCTACGCCAACGGCGGCAACAAATTCGACCTGACGCGTTCGGACGACGCCTATTTCGCGCGGCTCGATCAGTTCCTCGAATACGCATCGAGCCGGGGCGTTGTGGTGGAACTGAACCTGTTCTGTCCGTTCTACGAGGAAACGATGTGGGCGCTCAGCCCGATGAACGCCCGCAACAACGTCAATGGCGTCGGGGCGGTCGCGCGCACCAATGTCTACACCCTCGACCGCCACGGCGGGCTCCTGGGCATTCAGGAAGCCATGGTCCGAAGGATTGTCCAAGCCGTTCAAAAACACGACAACCTCTATTTCGAAATCTGCAACGAGCCGTACTTCGGCGGCGTGACCATGGCCTGGCAACACCACATCGCCGACGTCATCCACGCGGCCGAGCGGGGCCTGAAGTCCCGCCACCTGATCTCAATGAACATCGCCAACGGCCAGGCCAAGGTGGAACAACCGCACCCCGCCGTCTCGATCTTCAACTTCCATTACGCCTATCCGCCCGACGCCGTCGCCCTCAACTTCGGCCTCAATCGAGTCATCGGGGACAACGAAACAGGTTTCCGCGGCACGAACGACCTTCCCTATCGGGTCGAGGCCTGGAGTTTCCTCATGGCGGGTGGCGGGCTCTTCAACCACCTGGATTACTCGTTCGTGGTCGGGCACGAGGACGGGACGTTCGTCTACGGAGAGAAGCAGCCGGGCGGTGGCAACCCGATCTTTCGCAGGCAGATGAAGATTCTCGGCGATTTCCTGCGCAGCTTCGATTTCATCCGGATGAAACCGGACACGGCAGTCATCGCCGGAGGCGTGCCGGCTCGTCACCGCGCATATGCCCTGAGCCAGCCGAACGAAGCCTGGGCGGTCTACCTCGCGCGCGACACCAAGGACAAACAGGCGCCAACCGGCCCGCAGACCGCGACGCTCGAGCTCAAACTGCCGCCCGGCGCCTATTCAGTCGAGTGGCTCGATCCAAAAACGAACAGACGCGACTCAAAGAGAATCGAGGTCAGAGCCGACGCCTGCACGGCCCGTCTGCCAACCCCAACCTTCGAGGAGGATATCGCGCTGGCTGTCCGCAAGCTGAGGCCTTGACCGTCGGTTTTCGCTTTGATCCTCGAGCGTTGAACGTTGAGCGTTGAGCGTTGAGCGTTGAACGCTGGGCGTTTTCATGTTTGCGGGTCCAATGCGTTCTGAAGAAAGTCATCATCCAGACGGCCCAACGCGCAACGCCTGGGCCTGGGTCCTTAAGGCCAATTCCGCGGCGAGGAACGTGTGGCGCTGCGTCATGGCCGTCTGGGTGCGATCCAGGCAGTCGCGAATCAACCGGCCGAAGTAGGGGAACCCGACCTTGCCATGGACAGCCAGGTGGTGTTCGCCCCGCTGATCCACCAGGTAGACATGATCCCCTTCGGAATCGCGCGCGATATCGAGGTACTTCCGCAACTCGATGTAGCCGTCGGTGCCGACGATGATGGTCCGGCCGTCGCCCCACGAACCGAGACCGGCGGGCGTAAACCAATCCACCCGGAAATAGAAAGTGGCGCCTGTGTCGGCCAGCAGCGTGGCGTCGCCGAAATCCTCGAACGCGGGGTGCTCCGGGCAGTTGTAGTTGCCGACCTTGCTGTGGAGTACACTCGCCTCGTGCGCGGAGGCGTAGTGGAGGAATTGCTCGATCTGATGGCTGCCCAGATCAACCAGGATCCCGCCGTATTGCTCCGGATCCCAGAACCACGGCGGGCGGCTCGGGGCGTTGAGGCGATGCGGCCCCAGGCCAAGCACCTGCACCACATGCCCAATGGCCCCATCCTCGATGAGCCGTCCGGCATGCACCGCCGCCTCGACGTGGAGACGCTCGGCATAGTACACCGCGAAGATCCGCCCCGTCTCGGCGCTCTTGCGGCGGGCCGCTTCGAGCGCCTCGATCGACGTGAACGGCGGCTTGTCCGTGAAGCAGTCCTTGCCGTGATCCATCACGCGCACCCCCAACGGACCCCGCGCGCAGGGAACGCACGCGCTGCAAACAAGCTGGACCCCGGCATCCTCGAGGATCTCCTGCTCGGCTCTCGCGGCTCTCACCCCCGGATACGTCCGACAAAACTGCTCGACCTTCTTCGGATCGGGATCGAAGACCCAGGTCAATTCGCCGCCGGCCTCGATCAAGCCGTTGCACTCGCCATAGATGTGCCCGTGGTCGAGCCCGATGGCGGCAAACCGAAACTCGCCGGGCGCGCACACGGCTTTGGCCTGCCCTTTCGGGGCGTAGTTCATGCCGTCGGATTTCTGATGCATAAAAGATCGCTTAGACACAGCGTTAGAAGTTCCGCCGCGTGAGGGCACGCGGCCTACAGGCTTGTAGGCCGGGTCCCCTGACCCGGCGCGGCGCTGCGTCATATATGTCGCTCTCTCGAGTCGCTTCACGTCCGCTCGCCCTCCTAGCCCGCATGGGTCCACATCTTGGAGTTTCCCGCTTCGCGGTGGTCACAAGTCCATCAAACATGCGGGCTAGTTGCCAAAGTCGCGCCCGAACGTGATGTCGTTTGTGGCGAAGTTGGCGACACTCTTCGTCTTCTCGTGAAACCGCCGGGCGCGTTCGAGAATGCCGGCGCGCGTGTAGAACGGGGCGTCCGCGGACAGGGGCAGGACGACCCGCTGCTCGAGGTGGCTCGACTGATAGATCGCGCTGATCAACTCGATTGTCCGCCGCCCTTGGGCGCCATCGACCAGCAGCGCCCCACGCCCCTCGATCGCCTCGAGAAAGTTCCCAATCTGGCCGTCGTGCCCCTCGTGGCACACCGCGGGCAGCGCGTCATAGAACGCCTGGATTTGAGCCGCCGCCTCCGCATTCTCATCCGGAAACCCGTTTTCCCTGGGCCGCATCGCCTTGACCTGCCACGGGACCGCGACTTTGGCGCGCGCGCCCTGAAACGCCAATTGCTGTTCCTCGCCATGATGAACCAGCGACGCCGTGACCTGCCCGACGCTCCCGTTGGGATAGCCGAGGATGCTGGTCGAGAAATCCTCGGTCTCCGAGTTGTCGTGCGCCAGATTCAACGACACCGATTGCACCCAGATCGGGGCACCCATCATCCAGAGGAAGAGATCGATGTGATGAACGGCGTGGTTCATGGTGCAACCGCCGCCCTCCTTCTTCCACGTGCCGCGCCACCACAGGTCGTAATAGTTGCCCCCGCGCCACCAAAAGGAATCGACCTGGCCGTGCAGGACGCTGCCGAGAAGCCCCGATTCGAGGATGCGCTTGAGCTTCATCATCGGAGTCCTGAAGCGATTCTGAGCCACTACGGACAAAACCCGGCCGCTCGATTCAGCGGCCTGGAGCATCGCATCGCATTCTTCGAGACAGGTGGCCATCGGTTTCTCGACCAGCACGTGCTTGCCGGCCCGCAGCAGACCGATAGTCGCCTGGGCATGCTCGAACGGCGGCAGACAGACGGACGCAGCGTCGAAGTCCGCCTGGCCAATCGCAGCCGGGAGATCTTTGAATACCGCCGCCCGCAGGCTGTGTTTCGCGACTTTCTCCGCCGCTTTCTCCGGATACAAATCCACGACAGCCACCACGTCGCAGCGGTCCTTGAACTTCCGATACGACTGGATGTGCGCGTCGGCGATCGCGCCGGCGCCGAGAATGGCAATCTTGATCATACGAGGCGGTTTGAAGTGCGTGCGCTTCAGCGCCGCTTTCCTTGTCGAGGTTTGTTGGAAGTCCTGACATTGAACGGCTCACTGCGCATCGGGACCGCGCACCGCTCCGCCGCTCTCCGCGCGCGCCGCGGCAATCAACGCCGCGACATTCTCGCCCGGTGTGCCCGGCGACACCCCGCCTCCGGCGGACAGCAGCAAACCACGCCGCCCGCCGTGGGCGGCCATGCACTCGAGTGCCTTCGATCGCACCGTGTCGGGCGCGCCCTGGGCCAGGACCTCGAGCGGCGGCACATTCCCCATCAGACAGAGGTCGGGGCCGGTCAAAGCGCGCACCTCCGCCAGAGGCTGCTCGTGCGTGAAATTGAAGATGTCCGCGCCCAGGGCGCGGATGTGGCGATAGGACACGGGATTATTCGTGTCGTTGTGAAAGAGCTTGAGCGCCCCTGGGAACGCGTCGAACACCTCCTTGAGATATGGATGGGCGAACGCCAGGTAGTCCTTTTCCGAGATGAATCCCGCGATGTCATCGAGCATCAGCACGCCTTCCACGTCGTGGAGCGCGTCCGCCTGCGCTTGAAGCCAGTTGCGGGCCGTCGTTGCGGTGACCCGCAGCAGACGATGCGCGGCGCCGGGATCCAAACGCAACGCCAGGAGAAAGGCGCTCACCCCGACCAGGTGTGTCGCCAGAGTCAATGGGCCCCGCGCGGCAACGATCTTGATCAGGTGCCCGGCCTCCCTGACCCGCGGTTCGGCCCGGCGATAGTAATTGAGCACCAAAGGCATCAAACCGTCCGTCAGCGGGTTGGGCGGCGCCACGCCCTCGAGAGCATCGAGCGAGTCGCAGATCGGGTGCGCCGCGGGCGGGCGGTCCGGATAAAAACTCACCTTGCACCCAAACGCGCTCGGCTCCGTCGCCATCCCCATCTCGACCCAGAAGCCCGGGATGAAAATCGCCTCGGTGAAACGCCGCTCGACCTCGAGATTCGCCTCGAACCACACCTCGGGCACCGTGAGGTAATCGAGTGTCGAAAGACCCAGGTAACCCGGTATCCACGGGCTGTCGATAATCAGCGCCACCTGTGTGTGGCCGACGTCTTCGCCGCGGGCGCAACGGCGAAGAATCTCCCATTGGGCCTGGTTCACACCGGCTCGGGCAACACCCACGGTTTGCGACGCTCGCGATCGAGATACTGGTTCGCGTCCATGTCGTCCGGAAAGATCTCCTTGGCCGGATCCCACCGCAACCGGCGCCCTGCCCAGCGTGCGATGTTGCCCAGGTGACACACGGTGGCCGAGCGATGGCCGGTCTCGACATCGGCCACCGGCCTGGCGCGGCTCTTGATGCAATCGAGCCAGTTCTTCATGTGGCTCTGGTTGCCGCCACCCGGCTGGCTGCGCAGCGCCTCGACCATCAGTTCCTCGGGATCCGACTCGAACACGCCGCGATCGATCTTCACTTCGCCTTTCTCACCCTGGAACAGCGCGCCGCCATCGGGCCCGTTGCCCAACTCCATCACAATGTCCCCGGCATAGCGGAAGAAGACCTTGGGCACACTGCAGATCTTGTCCCCTCGAGCCTTCGGCTCGGCCTCGGTGTACGTGGGCGGATCGAACTTCGAGCCCTCGACCCAGACCTCGATCGGGCCGCTCTCGTCCATCCCCAGCGCCCATTGCACCTGGTCAAATCCATGCGCTCCCCATCCGGTCATCTCGCCGCCCGAAAACGGACGGAACGAGAGCCAGCCGGGATTGGCCCGCGGCAGAAACAGATCCTTGTTGTACGGCACGACCGGCGCAGGTCCGCACCACATGTCCCAATCGAGTTCGGCGGGCACCGGTTGAGCCGGCAGCCTCCCTTCCCAGGGCGTGGGATAGTTGTGGGCGATGACGCGCTTGATCTTTCCAAGCTTGCCGGTCCGTATGAACTCGCACCCGATGCGGTTGCGGCTCATCGACCGCTGCTGGCTGCCCACCTGGAAGACGCGATTGTACTTGCGCGCCGCCTGCACGATCAGCCGCCCCTCGCGAATGGTGAGCGACATCGGCTTCTCGGCATACACATCCTTGCCCGCCTGGCAGGAGTGGATGCAGATCGGGCCGCGCCACTGCTCCGGCGTCGCCGTAATCACCGCGTCCACCTCCTTGAGTTCGAGCAACCGCCGGTAGTCCTGAAACGCCTGACCGCCGTGCTTGGACGTGACGGCTTGAGCGCGGCCCAGATGGACATCGGCCACGGCGACCAGCCGCGCCGCCGGCAGACGCAGCATCTCCTGGAGCAGGCCGCCGGCCTGCCTGCCCATGCCGATGAACCCGATGCCGATGCGATCGTTGGCGCCGGATTGGCCTTCCGCCGCCAGCAAACCCGAACGGAGCAGCAACGGAAACGCAGCCGCGCCTGAAGCAAGCGTGCCGCCGCGTGCCAGAAAGCAACGACGGGATAAAGGGGAGTAGGATCCAGGACTTGATTTCATACGCGTATTATGGCGGTTGATCGTGCCGACGAACAGCGGAAAAACGGTTGGACGTCGAGCGTTGAGCGTTGAGCGTTGAACGTCGAGCGTTGAACGTTGAGCGTTGAACGGTTCTGGTTCATGGGCCCGATGCGGATTGAACCTTGGAATGTCAAAGCTCTCTGTACTGCAATCGGTGACAGTCTTGCATTTCTGGCAAGATTCCCGCACTCCTATTCTCCAGCGCTGCGCAGCAGCGCCGGTTCATGTTCCCCGAGCAGTTCCGCAAGGGACAAGCCGCTTTGCCAGAGCCTCGTTCGCGCGAGCGATGGCGCTCTGGCCCGTGCGGCCGGGGGAGGGTGCCGGCCATGGTCATCGTCCTCAAATGGACCACGGCGCACGCAACGGACGTTCGAGCAGACTGTTGGCAGCGTCGTTGTCGTCGAACCGTTCGCGCACCGGATCCCACTTGAGCTTGCGTCCCAGCTTGATCGCGATCAATCCCAGGTGGCACATCGTGTTGGTCCGATGACCGACTTCGGCGGGAATCAGCGTCGGCGTCCGCCGCTTCACCGACTGAATAAAATCGATCTTCTCGCTGACCAACGGCAGGCGCAGGTCGTTCGGCCCAAAGGGCTCTTCGAGAATTGCCTTCGGATGCGCCTCGACGCCCTTGTTCCAGACCGCCTCGATCCAGCCGTCATCGCCTTCGAACCGAACGGCGGGGCGCCCGGTCATCTGGTACTCGAGTTCGACGCCGTCCGCGTACCGATAGAGCACGGTAAAGTCACGCAACACATCCGACAAACCGCCGGCCGGATGGAACTCGCCGCACCCCTCGACCTCGACCGGCCCCGTCAATTCGCTGTTGTGGCCCCATTGAACAATATCGAGGAGATGCGTGCCCCAGTTGCCAATGATCCCGTCGCAGTAGTCCTGAATGATCATCCACCCGGGACGCGCCGACAGGTTGTCGCGGGTGTGGACCCGCTTCTCCGTATACGGCGCTTCAGGCGCCGGGCCAAGCCACAGCCTGTAATCCAGATCGGCCGGCACGGGCATCGTCGGTTGAGCGGGGACAGGGTCGGCCTCGTTGGGAACCTCGGCGCGAATGCGCCGCACGCGCCCGATCCGGCCATTCCGGACACACTCGCACAACCGGCGAAAGTCGCCCGAGAACCGGACCTCGGTGTCCGTCCGAAAAACCCGATTGTGTTTCACCATCGCGTTGCTGATAGCGCGCCCCTGCGCAATCGACAGTGACATCGGTTTCTCGAGGGCTACGTCCTTGCCGGCGCGGGCGGCCTCGACCGCCATGATCGCGTGCCAATGGTCGGGCGTGGAAATCATGACCGCATCGATGTCGGTGCGACCCAAAACACTGCGAAAAAATCGGGTGGCCATGCATCCCTTGAACGAACCGCTCGACGTCTGCGCCGCGTAGTACTCCTCGATTCGCTTGCGACCCTGCTCGAGCCGCCAGGCATCCACATCGCACACCGCAACCACCTGTGTGTCCGGCGACGCGAGGAACGGCAGCAGATTGGCGTGATAGGCCTGCCGCCCCATGCCGATCATCCCAATCGCAATTCGATCGTTGGGCGCCGCGCGATCGGTCGCGCCCAAGGCGGCCCGGGGAAGAAACCTCAGGCCGGCCCACGCGGCAGCGCCGGTTCGGACCGTTGCACCGAGGAAGTTGCGCCGGGTGAACTTCCCCATGAACCTCGACACGGAAAGCGGCGCTGAAGCGCACGCACTCCAAGCGCTCCGCGTCTTCGAAGGCGGGCCGCAAGATCGCGAAGCCTCTGGAGTGCCTGCCTGCCGCGCTGCGCTTGGCCCAGGCAGGCGCCGGTTGACCGCCGCATCAGAATCCTTGACCGGTGAAACTTGTTGCAGGCAAGTCCGGTTTTTGGGCTGCGTTAAAGGGGTCAAGGACTCTACAGAGCGAGGCGCGGGAGAGGGGGGATCGGCGGCATGGGGACTGTTCATAAGGCTGAGAATCGCAAATGGTCCGAGGCGCGCCTCGCCAAATAATCTCGAATCAGGCGCACGTTCCCGGACGGGGTCTCGAAGGGCAAGGCGCCCGTGCCAATCAGGCAGTTGGATCGCTCACCGATGATCTCGAGAACGCGATCCACACCCGCGTGCATCCGTTCGAGTTCGGACGAAGCGACCACGGCCGGATCAAGGTTCACCCGCAGGCGCACATGCGGGTGCGTCCGGGCCACCGACTCGACGAAGGCTTTTTGGTCCGTTTCCACATTGCAGGCCAGGTAGGTTGTCCCCGTCGAGAGCAGGTCGGCCAGAATCGGATACGTGTTGCCCCCCATGATGCACGGGACGGGGTGTCCCAGACACTCGGACGCCAGGGCAAGGATGCGTCGCAACGCCGGCAACTCGAGCTCATGAAACTGGCGCGGCGAAAGGAGTGGAGGCGCGGCGGCCGATTCGAAGAACGCAATGTCGAGCCCGGCTTTTGCGACCGCGCGGCAGAACTCGGCCTGGTTCTCCGCCAACCGAAACAGCAGGCGCGCGGTGGCCTCGGGCCGCAGGATCGCATCCTCACAAAGTCGGGTGATGCCGCGCAGGTTAAAGGCGATGCTGAAAGGGCCGGCCACCGGAATGCGGACATCGGCCTCCGGGAATTCCCGCTTCAAGCGCTGCCCGACGGCGAGGACCATCGGGATGCGTCCCGCGCGAGCCGGATCAAAGGGCGGCAGGTCATGGCCATCCTCCGGGCAGTCGAGCAACGGTTCATGGATTGCGGGGATGGCATCGCCTTCCGCAATCTCGACGCGGGCGCCGTACGCCTCGGCTTCGAGGTTATAGATGTCGATGCCGACCGCGATCACATCGTGGCGGTACTCGAGAAAAGCCGCGCGATGCGCCTCGAAGAGCAGTTCCGCATCCCGCGACACCTCCCACGGCGTGCGTCCCACGAATCGAGCGGCGTGCTCGTAAACGACCGGAGTAAACGGAATGCGCGCCCGCATCACGGTTTGGATCGGAGCCGGGCGATATTCTTCTCGATGTCGGGCCCCAGATCCTCCTGATAGAAGTACGCATCCCGATCCCCGCCGGCGCTCCAACTGTGAATGAAGAGCATCTTCTCGAAGCGAATCCACCGCGCCGAGCCGTCCATGGTCAGCACGTTGCCGCCATCCGGAATCCCGCCACGTCCGCGATGCGGCGGCATGTCCTTGAACGCGCTGTCGCGACCGCCGCCCCACTTGCCGTCGATCTTCATGACGGCGTCCGCCGCCAAAGCCCAGGTGGGCTGGGCGGTCGAGGCCCTGATCGGGCTGCGGGAGTTGAACGTGCCCGCGGGGTTGATCCATTTCGGGATGCCACCGTAGTACTGATACCCGATGACCCACTGGGGATACTCCGCTTCGTATGTCGGGAAGGTCGGACGATTGGGACAGGTCCAAATCTGACTGACGGTGCTGTTCGTCGTGATCGTCAAACCGATCGTGGCGGCCGCGCTGCGCTCGGGCGGATTGAGGCAGATCTGCACCTCGCCATTGCGAGCCTCGATCACCAGGTCATTGTTGTCCCCGGCGTAGACTGTCATGCCAATGCCAATCTGGCGCAGGTTGTTGAGGCATTTGGCGCGCTTGCCATTCTCCTTCGCTCGAGACAGGGCCGGCAACAGAAGACCGGCAAGGATCGCGATGATCGCAATCACCACCAGCAACTCGATCAGGGTGAAGGCTGTCTTAACTGGTTTCATAGCGCTGAGCTGTTTCCCTCATGAGCCGCTGCGGCACGTCGCGCGCGTCAAGCCGGCTGCAAGCCGGCGCTCCGGACCGCTTCGCGACCTCGCCGCTCGATTGCGAAGACGCGCAACCTCCGCGCTGCGGGAGAATGCGTGCGCTTCAGCGCCGCTTTCCATGTCGAGGTTCATGGATAGCCTTGATATACAAAGGTTTAATGCGCATTGGACCCACGAACCAGAACCGTTCAAGGTCCAACTCTCAACTTTCAACTCTTAGCCCTTAACTCGTCTTGATTCTCCGCCGGCGCCCGGGGCGGATGGCCTCCGGGCGCCGAGGATCTTCGGTCTCTACCTCTTAGCCCGATAGAACTTCTGGGCGCCGCTCGCCGGAATGGTCAGCGGGCTGGTCCCGGCCACGTCGGTCCACGGTCCCGTCAACTGGTCAGCCGCCGTCAGGGTGCCCGTAAAGGTGACAACCACGTTGGCGCCTTGGATGGCGATGCCCACTTCGGGCGTGCCGCCTTCGTTGAAGGGGGCGGGTTCGGTGGCGTTATAGCCCGACTTGCTGATGAAAAAGTCGTCGAACCAGAGGCTGGCGTTGGCGTTGTTGCACGTGACGAACAACTTGTCGAGATTGGGCATCATCGGCCCCAAAACGACATCCGGAGTCAGGGCATCCCGGTCGCTGATGTAATCCTTGAACAACTCGGTGCGCTC
>Ga0116154_10000894_pt1 | contig 28916 bp, 29 predicted proteins | sample AD_UKC030_MetaG_FD_89898 | JGI IMG/M metagenome (GOLD analysis project Ga0116154, IMG submission 89898) | Active sludge microbial communities of municipal wastewater-treating anaerobic digesters from USA - AD_UKC030_MetaG | ecosystem: Engineered > Bioreactor > Anaerobic > Digestate | place: USA... | reverse complement strand
GCGGCGTCGCTCCATCAGGCTTTCGCCCATTGTGAAAAATTCTCGACTGCTGCCACCCGTAGGTGTCTGGACCGTGTCTCAGTTCCAGTGTGGCTGGTCGTCCTCTCAGACCAGCTACCCGTCAAAGCCTTGGTGGGCCGTTACCTCACCAACTAGCTGATAGGACGCGGGCTTATCATGAAGCGTCAGGCCTTGCGGTCCCCAACTTTAGCCATCCAGCGATGCCGCCTAATGGCCACATTCGGTATTAGCTCGCCTTTCAGCAAGTTATCCCGAACCTCACGGCAAATTACCCACGTGTTACTCACCCTTACGCCACTCCCACTACCGAATATTGCTACCCGATAATGAGCGTCCGACTTGCATGTCTTATCCACGCCGCCAGCGTTCGTTCTGAGCCAGAATCAAACTCTCCGTAGAAAGACTTGATTCATGTTCAGGATGTTGCCACCCTGATATTTTGATTAATTCTCAAATTGCGCTCGATTGCTCTTGCGCGTTTTGAGGGGCTCTCACTTATCGCACAATTCAATTTTCAAAGAGCATCCGGTTTCTACCGGCCAAATTCTATTACCCAGGGGACAAAAATCCCGAGGGCCAGTTTGCTTTTTGCAACCGGCTTCTCAGTCGCTCAAAAGCGCGGTGACTTTATCGTCTCCGCTGGGGCTGTCAAAACTTTTTTAGAAGTTTTTTTCTTTTTTTTCAGCCCCGATGTTGCGATCAACCGCAACAGCTTCGACAATCTACAAATCCACCTATCCGAGTGCAAGAGGTTTTTTAAAAAATTTTGCTCTCCCCGGCTTCATGGTTTCTATTCTCGCCATGTGATTAAACAACAACATTTTATATCTCACTGCATATTAAATAGATATGAAAATAAAACTCCCAGATTTTCTGGCGAGCCATCATCACTCCTTTTTCCATTCAAATCCCCTTTTCCCGCTTTCATCCGCGTTTTTTTCGCCGAATAACGTTTCCTTCCACTCCTTCTACGGATTCATTTCGTAAAAACCGGCGGATCCTCCAACACCTAAGGTTTTTGATAAGGATAACATAGTCATTTAACCATATTTATATTATAATCATACTTTACATATTGATATTGCATTATACTAATATAAATGAATCTGATGTGTCTTGGTCCGGGGGTGGAGGAAAGGGTTGGGGCGCACACAGGCGCTGCCTCGGATGGCCAAAGGATCCAGTCCTTGTTTGAAACGGCCGGAAGCCAGCGAATCATTTGCTGATCTTATCAATGCACACTATATGTTATATGTTTAAATATTTCAAATATATCAATATATAAATGCAATGACTTGTACTTATACTCGACTATGATAACTCATCTGTTTCCCATTTGGTTTACGCGGAATCACAGCGAATCCACACTCCGGGGAGTGGGCATTCTCTGTGGGATGAGGCTGGAGCCACGCGTCGGTGGCCTATGCGTCAGGCAAGTTTGGTCTTTGTGGGCTTGCCGCTCAGGGAAGTGTCGGCAGAATCAGCGGCGAATTCGGCCTTGATTTTGTCAATAGCCAGCCGGGCCTCCTTGTCGCCCACGTCTTCCATATCGCTATAAAGCTTCATGGCCAGTGCGAATTCATCGGCAGCGACGAGGCGTTTCACATCGTCGAGGGAGGGTTCCTGGTCATCGGCAGGATACAGGCCCTTTTTGCGGGCTTCGCGAACTCTAAGGTGGATTTTGAGCCAATCGAGGGCGAGCACAGTCAGGAGCACGATCCAAAGGAGATACCAAGCCACCAGGATGTACCATTCAAACATGACAGCGATCATAGGTCAGCGCTAATTGGATTCTGATTGTTGCACGATAAAGGGTTGAAACAGACCGTAGCCAACCGTGGCGTAAGCGTCGGGTGGCGGAGGACCGGAATCGGGGCCCTTCTGGAACATCCCGGGCCAGGCGGATCCGAGACCGGGCCCATTGTGGTGAGGGCCGAGGGTATTCTTCAAGGTGCCGATAACACGGACTTCCACCTGGTTCCATCCTTTCCGGAGGAACTCGGTCACTTCGCACAGATAGGGTGGGTGCCACAGGTAATTCGCAGGATGACCATTGACGCGCACCTCGGCTACACTGCCCCGCCAATCGCTGAGTCTGACATGATAGCGCCCCTTTTTTTGGGGCAAATGGATGTTTTGGCGATACGACACTCCCGCCCCGTAGAAGGGCATTCCCTGTACGTTCCATTGGCCCAGGGAGAGCATGCGTTCGGGCGTAATGACGAAACCGGCCTGAGCGGGGGCCAACGAAAAGCCGCCCAGCACGTAGATCGGTTCAATTTCGTGGCTGATGGTGAAGGGACGCGCCGTGAGGGTAATGACATTGTTCCCGACCTTAGCTTGGCGCGAAATGGAGATTCGGCCAAATGCCCGGTCCAACCACCAGAGACCCGGTACCGGTTGGAGGGGGGCTCCGTTGCACTCGACAGAGTAGAGATCGGGACGCTCGATCACGATCGCCAGATCTTCTGGAACCCGATCTTGGATAGAGAACCGATAACTGGCCTGGAATCCACTCTCACTGGGGAAAATCCGGCGAATGAACTCGTCCCGGAACTGGACACCGTTATCCCACGGATTACGATCCAGACCATGCTGGCGAAAGACAAGCTGGTTGGCTCGATAGAAATAGGTTTGGGTCAACTGTTCGGATCCAACCGTAACATCAACGAAATCGAGGACGAGCACATTCGGTTCCAACCGGCGAACCTCCGTGGGAGCGGACCAATCGGTGAAGCGCCTGTTCTCTTTGACGGTTTCAACCGGAACTGGCTTGTTGGCAAGAAAAAGCAACAGGCTGCCAACCGGAGGAAGTTCAAAGGAGTAAAAGGCGGGATCTTCAGACGATATTCCCGCAAAAGGCCGGATCTTTCCGGTCTCAGGATCCCAAACCTCCGCGCCTGGAGCCTGGCATTGAACATGTCCTCGCGCAGGATGCCCAAGGCTGGTGTTGACGAGGAAAAGGAGATTGCCATCGGAGAACTGGCGGCGATGGTGGAGTAACAAACCTTGATCGCCGGAGGCGCGGCGGACAAAAATCCCGTCGCTTAGATTCAGCCCATGGAGCTGCGAGGGCAGATCCTTGAGGTTGGATTTCCTCCCGCCGGCATTCTGGAAAAGGGCCGACGCTTTATCGACGCGGTCCCCACTGATGCGAGAGGGGGCATCGCCGAGGGCATAGAGTATGCCGCCGGATTTCAGGAACTGGTCGAGGAGCGAAAAGGTGGAAGCCATCAGGTTTTCCGTGCCTGCGGGCAGCACGACGGCCGCATAACTGCGTTTGCCGATGACCAAACGGGAACCAACGACCGAGCCATGACGGGCAATAATATCTTCACATCCCAGGTCGTACTCCACTTGCTCGGCCTCCAGGCGTTGCAGCAGTTCGAAAAACCATTGTCCGATTTCGACGAGGTGGGGGTCGTTTGCTGTGGGGGTGTTGTACATCCATGCTGTGGTGGTCGGTTCAAGAACTAGAATGGAATTGACCTGTTCGCCGCTGGACAAGGCGGCCGACAATCGGGAGAAGTAACGGGCGGAAACATGATAGGCCGGCCACCAGGGCTCATGATAGGAGAACGATTGGGGATGATCCCGTTTGCGGGCTCCCCGCAAGGTGATATAGGACAGGTGCTCATCCATCGTGTTGACGCCTAGCGCATACATCCAGTCTCCGATCCGCTTCATATCCTCAAACCGCAGGTCCCACCCGCCGGCGCCGTATGCTTCGCACAGGGTTCGGGATTTGCCCAGTTGGTTGGCGGCGCTGGAAAGTTCCTTGACGATCCGAATATTACCAAACTGCGCATGAGTATGCTCCTGGAACTGGTTCATCAGGATGTCGACGGCGGGCCGCTGATGCCAGGCATACATCGCCATGTTATCGGGCACCCCCAGGCAGTTCGGCCATTCATGATCCCAGTAATGACCGGTAAACTCGAGACCGGTCCGGCTGCAGTATTTAAAATATGGCTTTGCCCATCGTTCGACAAACAGTTCGTGGAGCGTGCGGAAATAGTCATGCCGAATTCTCTTCCAGTCACCGGAGGGAACGATCAGAGAGGGGAGGTTGTCGATCAGCGAGTAACCTCGCCGCTGGACAAACTCGTCCGGCAAGTCGTCAGTCCAGGGCAATCCGCCTGTGGGCTTGATGTTGGGCTCATCCGTAAACACACCAGGAATGCGCCGACCAAATTCGTCTCCAAATTCCCGGCGATACGGTTCCAGAGTCAGTTCCAAAAATTTCTGGGTGACTCCCGGATAAAGCAAATCGACGTAGCATTTTCCCCCAGTCCAAGGCGAATCCCCGGCCCGAACAAGAGATGCCACGAGGAACGCTCCCTCCCTGATGGAGGCTCCTTCCCGAAGCGTCCGGCTGACATCCTTCCAAGAAGCTCGTTCCTTTTGGAACACCGCGACCAGATTCGTTGTCCAGCCCGGTGCCGTTTTTGTTTCCTGGATGATTAATCCGCGGCCTCGGGACTCCGGCATCACCTCGGGAACAAACCCTCCTGCGAACCCGGAAGGATAGGAGTTTTCATCATAGATCCAGATGTTCATGTCCTGTTTTTTGGCCTCTCGCAGGGCCGACCGCCAGAGCTCAAACCATTCCGTGGAAAGATAAGGAGTCATGAGACCCGGCCGAGGATGAACAAAGACCTGTTTGACCTCCTGAGACGCCAGGTCGCGCAGGGTGCTCACAATCTGTTCCTCGGTCAATTGATCGTTCCATACCCACAACGGCGCGGGGGCATATGCGCGCGGGGGCTCTCGAAAAAGGCGTTTCACCGAGGTCGAACTCGGCAAGTCCGCTTGCACGCGGATCCGGATCCCCCATCCCATAAGTAGGAGGCACAGAAAACGGATCAACCAAGTCATGGGGGCTGCTGATCTCATATGCTGCATGCTAGCGTCTCTCATCATCCGCGACAATGCGGATTTGACTCCAAGGAGCTGGATCGGCTCAAGACCTACCCGGGAATGCAAACCCCCGGCGATGTATTGCTTGCGAGGCGTAAGCCAGGCTTTATCATGTCGCCGGTGATTGTCATGAATCCTATGAAGTTATGCTACCTGGACAACAACGCGACCACTCGGGTTGCACCAGAGGTCGTGGAGGCCATGCTCCCGTTTTTACGCGAGGACTGGGGCAATCCGTCCAGTCTTTATTTCTTTGGGAACAAACTGGCCAAGCCCATCGATGAGGCCCGAGATCGTGTGGCAACTTTAGTCGGAGCAGATCCCAAGGAGGTCATCTTCACCAGTTGCGGCACCGAAAGCAATAACTCGGCCATCCGCAGTGCCTTGAGAATTCACCCAGAAAAACGGCACATCATTACCTCGGCTGTGGAACATTCCGCGGTTCTTAATGTCTGTCAGGATCTTGAAAAACAAGGGTACCGGGTCACTTACTTGCCAGTAGATAATCAGGGGCGACTGGATCCGGCTGAGCTGCAAGGCGCCCTTCAGCCCGATACGGCTCTGGTCACCCTCATGCTGGCGAACAATGAAACGGGCGTGCTTTTTCCTCTTGCTGAACTGGCGAGCATTTGTCATCACCACTCGGTGCTGATTCACACGGATGCGGTTCAAGTACCGGGCAAGCTTCCCTTAAATGCGGCTCAGATGGGAATCGATTTTCTTTCGCTCTCGGCTCATAAGCTTCACGCGCCCAAAGGAATCGGTCTGCTTTACGCGCGCCGAAAGGCTCCATTTCACCCATTCCTGCTGGGCGGACATCAGGAACGCGGCCGCCGGGGAGGAACCGAAAACGTTGCGGGCATGGTTGCCTTCGGCTGCGCGGCCGAATTGGCGTTGAGCCGTCTGTCGGAAGAAAACAGTCGGGTGCGGGCTCTCCGGGATCGCCTGGAATCCACCATTCTGAACACTCTTCCTGGGACTCAGCTCAATGGTGCCACCGAGCCAAGACTCCCCAATACCACAAACATCAGGTTTGACGGAATCGAATCCGAAGCGCTGCTGTTAATGTTCGATCAGCTGGGGATTTGCGCATCGAGCGGCTCGGCCTGCACCACGGGTTCCCTCGAGCCGTCCCATGTCCTGAGCGCCATGGGATTGACACCGGCCGCAGCCCGAAGCAGCATTCGATTCAGCCTCAGTATCGACAACACCGAAGATGATGTCGATTACGTGCTGCAGCACTTGCCCGGCTTGGTTCAAAAACTGAGGGCGTTCTCCCCGGCCAGGCCGCCTTCAGAATCACGCCCACGCTTCGAAGAGAAACCGGCAACCATCAATCTGCCTGCAGCGCATCCACGCTAAGAGTTGTCGCCATCCAGCAGTCGCCCCAGTCCTCCAAGGACCGATCCTTCTTCCCGGCCACCTCGGCCGGTTTTCGGTGAGGCCGCCGTGATCCGATCCGCCAGACGACTGAGAGGCAGCGATTGAAGCCAGACCCGACCGGGCCCGCGCAACGTGGCGAGAAACAGACCCTCTCCCCCAAAAAACGCGGTCTTGATCTTGCCGACGTATTGAATGTCAAAATCCACGCCGCGCTGAAAAGCCACAACGCAGCCCGTGTCTACACGCAAGGTTTCCCCCACACCGAGTTCGCGCTGATACAGGGTTCCTCCCGCATGCACAAAGGCCCAGCCATCCCCTTGCAGCCGCTGCATGATAAAGCCTTCGCCTCCAAATAAGCCCGCTCCGATCTTGCGATTAAGGGCAATACCAACGCTGACGCCCTTGGCTGCGCACAAAAAGGAGTCCTTTTGGGCGATCAATTCCCCGCCGATTTCACTCAGGTGAATCGCGATAATTTTGCCGGGATACGGAGCCCCGAAGGCCACGCGTTTCTTTCCCACAGCCCGGTTTTGAAACACGGTCATGAAAAGGGATTCCCCCGTCAACAACCGTTTACCGGCCCCAACCAAGGCATTTAAAAAACCGCCGCCCTGCTGCGAACCATCCCCAAAAATGGTTTCCATCTCTATGCCGTCATCCATGAACATCATGGCTCCGGCCTCGGCAACCACAGCCTCCTGGGGATCCAATTCGATTTCCACGAACTGCAGATCATCACCATGTATCTGATAGTCAATCTCGTGCATTAACGCCATACTAAGGTCCCTTCGCAAGACTCATCGATCTGCCATTCCTGTCTCGATCAACAAAGAGTATTCAACATCAGCATCTGGATTTTTCAAGGTCAATTCCTGGATTCAGCCGCTGGCGTGACAATTCATCAGGCCAATGGGGCAATGGGACTCGGCCTCTGACCGGCCAGGCATCGATTCCAGGCAGCCAGTAACTCCTGCTGATGGAGAATCGCCCAATTCATGACTTTCTCCCGAACCCAAAAAGGCGCGTCTCCTTCCACGATCGTTAATGGCCATACACTGACGACAATCTCGTAATTTTCGTAAAACGCGTGAAATCGCGCCCCCATCAGCCGGGCGCATAACATGCGAATGACTATCCCATAGAACTTCGATAACACTGGCATAACCTATCCTTCTCCGTATCGGGCCTTTCAAACGGACGTTTTTTTCACTCATTCCCGTAAGCCGGGGCCCGCTTTCCCTGCAGTAAGGACACGGGTTAATAAACCTTTGTTACAGGATTTGGACCTCAGACCACTCCGGATCTGCATGAAGTATGCCAAGGGCATCCAATCCCCAAGAGTGCTTGTGGACAGTGCGTTGGAAAGAAAAAGGAGCCGGTGAGCGGACAAAACTGCTCATTAACAGCATCCGTGCATCCCGGAATCGGGAAGGAAATGGAGCCTTATGGAGATTCCGAGTCGGCGTTTTCCCGAAAAACCAGAGAGGCGGAATTCAAGCAAAAGCGCAATCCGGTTGGCTTTGGGCCATCGTTGAAAACGTGCCCCAAATGGGCATCACACCGGACACAAAGGATCTCGGTGCGCACCATGCCATGGCTGCGGTCAATGGAGGTGACGATATTTTCGGGAGCAATCGGCTTGTTGAAACTGGGCCACCCGGTGCCCGAATCAAATTTTGAACTTGATAAAAATAGAGGTAGATTACAGCAAACGCAATAGTAGAATCCGGCCTTCTTGTGATCATAGAAGGCCCCGCAAAACGCCTGTTCGGTGCCTTTTCGACGGGCGATACGATAGACGTCCTCGGGCAAAAGACGGCGCCAATCCTCGTCCGACTTGACGACTTTGGGAATCGTTTGCACCGGGGTTAATTGTCCATCGGCATTCAGCAGACGAACGCGGACAAAGGAGTTGGACATGGGAGATCTCTTAGGGGGGACTGAGGGTGTGGAAACGGTTTGGCCGGTGCCATCAGACATCAGCACCAGCACTCCTGCACAGATCAAGCCTGTAAAATAACGACGCATGCCTTACCATATCCCATTCCTTGGTGTCGTCAAAAAATCAGCGAGGCGACAGTCCTGATCGAAGGGGCTCCGACGCGAGAGTTTGACGGCGGCCTCAAATGTGGAGTAGTCTGCGCGGCACATGGAAAAGTGGCCCAAACCGGTGGTAATATTCACTCACGAGAGTGATTTGGACGGTTTTCTCAGCAGCCTGCTGCTGCAGAAGCTGGCCGAATCGTGGTTCGAGGAGACAATTCCGATTGAGGCCTATCAGAATGATGCCTGGCAGAAGAGGACCCTTACGGAAAAGGCCGCCTGGGTGAGTGATTTCGCTTTCGACTCCAGGATGGACCGTCCAAATTGGGTTGTGATTGACCATCATCCGACGGGAACGACTCCGCGAAATGCCCGCCTGATTCATCATACCAGGGAATGCTCCTGTTCCTTGGTTTACCAAGTCTGCCAGCAAGCTGGCTTGGCCAATCCGGTTCTTGATCGTTTGGTTGCTCTATGCCGGTTGGCGGATCTGTTCGAACAAGACCACGCTGACTTTACGGTCGCCAATGACTACGCCAATTTGGTGAAGACCTATCAGTTCTGGAATCTTTGCACCTTGATTGAAGGAAATCCTGAGCGTCTTCTGAATCATCCTTTACTGGAAGTCATGGCGGTGAAACGCCGCGTGGAGGATCCCCTCGGGCTGGAATGGTCCCGAAAGAACATTGTCCAGTTGAGTCCGGCTGTTGGATTTGTCGAGGTGCTCCTCGGGAGCGCCAACCTGATCGTCAATCAGTTGCTCAAGGAGCGAGCTTGTCCTCACACGGTGCTGCTGTCGATGTTCCGCAGAGGAAATGGCACGATCGTCGTCAGCCTACGCAGCCTGAACGGAGAAGCGCTCAAGATCGCCGAACTCCTCCATGGAGGCGGCCATCCTAACGCCTGTGGCGCGGTGTTGCCGCGATCGGTCCAGTCCATCCCCGATGCCATTGCGTATCTGCGGAAAATCCTGAATCCGACCTCGGTGCTTGCTTCATCCGCACCTGATTTGGATGACATCCTCGATGAACTCAAGCCCGGTTCCTCTTAAGGATTTGTTAAAATTGCATCCGGTTTTGGCGGGGGTGCCGCCGGACCAGATGCCAGGCGCGCGAGTTCCAGTCTATCTCCACCACAATGCAAGGACAGCGGCCACCAAGAGGCACGGAAGATAGTTCGTCAATGGCACGCGCTTCAATTCGAGGATAATCAGCGAGGCGCAAAACACCAACATTCCGCCCACGGCCTCAACAGAGGCCAGCACTGCGGTTTGGTCGTGGGCAACTTGTTCAAGCTGTTGCCCGAGAAGCGTCAGAGATCCCAGAACGGCCAGGACGGGAAGACAAGACACCACAATCCCCCACCGGGTCGCTTTGGCCAGGGAGAAGACGGCCAGACCATCCATGACCGCTTTGACCAGCAGAATGGCATAGTTGCCGCTGAGCCCGTCAAAAAACGCCCCCATTAGACCCAGGGGGCTGCTGCAAAACAAAACGGTGCCTGCCAGAAATCCCGCATTCCAGGATTTTTCCGGGTTCTGACTGGCCAGTTGAAGTTGATTTTGAGCGAAACGCCCCAGACGATTGGAATAGTGCTGCAAGCGCAGCAACCGCCCGAGGAAACTGCCGACCGTCAAGGATAACAACAGGATGAGACATTGAATCAGAACATCAGATAACGGTCCGCCAATGCCACGCCAAGTCATTCCCAAACCCACCACAACCGTTGCGACCGCCAGAAAAATTTTAAGCCGGGCTTGAAAAATCGCAGGAAGCTGTCCACGCCAAATAAGAACAGCGACACCGCCCAAAACGATTCCCGCCGCATTGAGCCAAGCGCCTACCATATCGGTTCAGGACGGACTGTCCGCATGACAAAAGGGCGCCAGACCCGCTGGCGCCCTGTCAATCGAAAATCGCTACTGTTTCCAGTCCGAATCAGTCCAGATCACCTGCGTTCATACATGCCACTGGGCATGCCGTGTTCCCAGGATTTTGGCGAATTCCAGGGACGTTCAGAAACATTCTCGGTGTCAGTGGTCGCACAGCCTGCGGAAAGAACCGCCAACAGCACTAAGCCGAGCAACAGAACAGGCGCGCCCCAAGGGTGTAATCTTTTCCTGCCCATGGTTTAGTAGAGGACTTGATCCCCTTCCGCCACGTCCTCCTGTTTCCATTCGGGCAGGACATTGGCGATGGAACGGTTGGTTTCGACGCTGGAAATGCGAACCTTGGCCACCAACTTACCATTGCGGTTCACAAGCATCTCACCCCGCTCGAGGACTCCCTGGTCGGATCCGATATCGAGCACGACAAACTGCCATTGAGGGTCTACGGCGATGACCTTGCCTTTGAGGCCTTCGGGTAGTTTGACTTTGTCACTATCGCCGATAAATCGCTGCAGCTCAGCAATCAATCTCCGGTTATCCTTGGTCAGGATTTCTTTCTCGGCGGTCACTGCATCCCGCTCGGTGGTCACATTCTTCAACGAAGCCTTAATCTCCTCCACCTGGGCCGGCGTAACGCCCAGCACATTCCAGGCAGCCAGTTGCGCCTGGGCCTCGTTGCGCTCTTTTAGTGTCGCATTGTAGCGGCTGGAAAGATCGTTGGCGCGCTTTTCCTGTTCCGTCGCTTTTGCCGTGACGATGATCAGCTCATTTGTGGCTGTGGCCAACTGCTGATTCGAGTCGTCGCGCTCCTCTTTGGCCTTTCGTTCAGCTTGCTTGGCTTTGGTGGATTCCTGCTGAAAACGATCGCGCTCCTGTGCGTTGTTGTCGCGCTCGGTGGTGATCGTCTCGATCTTGTCCTTGAGCTTGGTATGGATCAAGCCCACGGCTCCCAATCCCCCGACCACCGCAACAATTAAGCAAATTCGTAACAACATTTTACCTAAATTAGTTAAGTTTCCTAGCGACCTTATCCACTCAAAATCCCAGTGTCAACGCTCGGATTGGAAAAACCTCGCCCCTCTCGAGGCGCCTGAGGAAGCCTCCGTGCGTCTTCATCCGCATAAGGGTCAACCTGAATAAGCATTTCCTTTGCCAGAAGGATTTTCCCACCAAATCTGCTGCTTCGTCTACTGTCCCCCACATTTGTGACCAGAGACCGTGCTGTCAGCTCCAGACATCTTCCTTTAACTCGGGTGGTATTCGAGCATTCTTTCGCGCCATCTCTGGACCGGTCCTTACCCTTTCCCAATAGCCTTGCCCATCCAACATGCAGCCCCCCGAAGTAGGGGTTTGGGCTTGACTTGAACAGATGGAGAAATGTCACTATGACACTAATTAATCGAAACCTTGGACACAAAACCCATGGCTTCATCTTACTTCAAAACGATTCGCAAAATCCAATACGAAGGACCGCAATCCCGGAATGCGCTGGATTTTAAGTACTATAATCCGGATGAAGTCGTGGAAGGTAAGTCCATGAAGGATCATCTGCGATTTTCGGTGGTCTACTGGCATACTTTTCGCAACGGCTTGTCCGACCAGTTCGGGGCTGCGACCGCCGTTCGCCCATGGGACGACGGATCGAATTCTGTCAAGAACGCCCAACGCCGCGTCCGGGTGGCTTTTGAGTTCATGGATAAACTCGGGGCGCCGGATACGTTTTCTGGGGAGGTCGGGAGGGTTATTCCACCTTGTTGAACACTGACATGAAACGCGAACTTGACCACCTGGGGCGGTTCCTTCACATGGCGGTCGACTACAAGAAATCGATCGGATTCAAGGGCCCGTCCTATATTGAACCCAAGCCGAAAGAACCCACCAAACATCAGTATGATTCCAATGCCGCGGCGTGCCTGAATTTCCTGCGCCATTATGATTTGATGGATCATTTCAAGCTAAACATCGAAACCAACCACGCGACCCTGGCCGATTTCGTCAAGCAGCGCTACAGTTCCTTTGACAGCGGCATTGGCGCCCGGATTGAAGCCGGCAAATCCAGCTTCAAGGAACTCGAAGCTTATGTGCTCAAGAAAGGCAGCAGCACCCCTAACGTCAGCGGCCGCCAGGAGTTCCTCGAAAACCTGTTTAACGATTACATTTGAATCCCTGCAATTCCGGATGGACCCAGGGACACCTCTCAAGGTTGTCTCTGTTTTGTTCCGCCCCCCGCGAGGGGATTTTGACAACTCTTATGCCTCGGTAGAAGTTAGTCTTGTGCGATCATCCATGGTTCAGAACCCGGACAATTCATCCTCGCCCTCCCTGCCGTCTCCAAGTCCCCCATTGGCCAATGCCAGTCTGGCGGAACATTTGGATCTCTTCACCACAGCCACCACGCTATCTAAAAGGGAAAATGACCGGGTTCGATGCCTCGCCTGCGGCCACCGATGTCTGATGGCCTCCGGCCAAAGGGGCGTCTGCCAAGTGCGATTCAACAGAGCCGGAACACTACATGCGCCTTACGGGTACGTTGCCGGTCTCATTGCCGATCCGGTGGAGAAAAAGCCTTTCTTTCACTTGCTGCCGGGAGCCAAGGCTTTGACGTTCGGCATGCTCGGCTGCAATTTCCACTGCGGTTTCTGTCAGAACTGGCTCTCCAGCCAAGCCCTGAAGACTCCCCGTGCGATCGGCCAGATCGAGCCCATTACACCCGAGGAAATCGTCCGGATCGCCCAACAGCATCAAGCCCGCATGGTTGTTTCAAGCTACAACGAACCGGTCATTACCATCGAGTGGGCTGCGTCGGTTTTTGAACTGGCCACCCGTCACAAACTCCTGTGCGCCTTCGTCTCAAATGGACATGCCACCGTCGAAGCTCTGCAATTCGTCCGTCCTTGGATGAAGGCAATAAAGATCGATCTTAAGACTTTTCATCACGATAAATATCGAGCGTTGGGCGGTTCGCTCGATCAGGTCACCTCAATTATCCGTAACGCCCGCGAGATGGGATTCTGGGTGGAAGTGGTGACTTTGCTCATACCCGGATTTAATGATTCGGATGATGAATTGCATTCCCTGACCCATTTTCTGACGTCGGTGAGTCCGGACATTCCCTGGCATGTCACGGCGTTTCATCCCGATTACCAAATGATCCATCCCCGCCCCACCCAGGCCGGGGATCTCCTGAAGGCTGTAACCATTGGCCAGGCCGAAGGACTTAAATACATTTATGCGGGCAACTTGCCCGGACAAGTCAGGCAGTGGGAAGACACCCGTTGCCCGACCTGCAAAAAGCCGTTGGTCGAACGTGCGGGATTTCGTGTGCGCAGCTACCGGATCAGTCATCAAGGCTGCTGCCCCGATTGCCATACAGTGATCCCCGGCATCTGGTCCTGAAATAAAAATCATTGACGGCTACTAACACTTCAACAAAATTCTATGCACCGCCATCCCAATTCCTCTGGAGGTCAGCGACGATTTCCCTCTGCGGCAGGCCGGTTTTATCCCGATGAGCCAGTCGAACTGCGATCGATGGTTCAGGATATGCTTCATAAAGCTCGCGAACTGTCCGGTCCAAGTCCCAAGGCCATTATCTCCCCTCATGCCGGCTACATCTATTCGGGGCCCATCGCCGCCAGCGCGTTTGTCCAGTTCGCCCGGGACCAGCAAGTAATCCGGCGCGTGGTGCTGGCCGGGCCATCGCATTATGTGCCCTTTCATGGGATCGCGTTGAGCCAGGCCTATTCCTTTTCAACGCCCTTGGGAGAGGTCCTTCTGGACCAAGCCGCTGGCGAATCTCTGGCCAGACAGGGGCTTGTGGAGATTCGGGAGGACGCCCATCGCGAGGAACACAGCCTGGAGGTCCAACTCCCCTTTTTGCAGGAAGTGCTTCCGGGCTGTTCCATCATACCCTTGGTCATTGGCGAAGCTTCTCCGGAGGAAGTCGGGACCTGTCTGGAGGCCCTGTGGGGCGGACAGGAAACCCGGATCATCATCAGCTCGGACCTTAGCCATTATCTCGATTACGAAACGGCCAAAAGCATTGATTATGCAACCGCCTGTAAAATCGAACGGTTGGCCGCGGACGAGTTGGATAGCGCAGACGCCTGCGGATGCGCTCCCGTGCGGGGGCTGCTGTTTGCCGCTCGGAACCACGCATTGAAGTGCACCACGATCGATCTGCGCAATTCCGGGGACACCGCCGGTCCGCGCCAGCGGGTGGTTGGCTATGGAGCGTTCATGTTCACCACACCCGCCTCCGAAATCAGCCGATCGTGATCTTTCACACGGACAAAAAACTTACTCCAAACCGCAAGCGCGACGGGCGCGTTTGAGCACGACTGCAGCCACGACTCTGGCCTTGGCCGCCCCGGATTCCAGCACTTGATGGACGTAGTCCAGGTTGTTCAATAATTCCGCCCGCCTGGCCCGAGCGGGGGCAAAGTATTGCCAGCAGTTTTCGAATAACGATTTCTTCAGGTCGCCGTAACCCAGCCCCCCCGCGCGCAATCGATCTTCAAAATCGCGACTGATCTCGGGGGCCGCCACCAGGCGCAGAAGTTGGATCGCAATGTTTTTTTCGGCGTCAGGTTTGGGTTCTTCCGGAGTCCGGCTGTCCATCACGAGCCCCATGATGCGTTTGCGGAGGATCTTCTCTTCGCAGAAAAGATCAATGGCGTTGCCGTAACTCTTGCTCATCTTCTGCCCGTCAGTCCCTGGAACCACCGCGACTTCATCCCGAATCTGGGGTTCCGGGATGACAAAGGTCTCACCGTATTGCTGGTTAAACTTGATCGCAATATCCCGGGTCACCTCGACATGTTGTTTCTGATCCCGGCCCACAGGCACGACATTCGAATCGTATATCAGAATGTCGGCCGCCATCAGAACCGGATAGGCAAACAGACCGTGATTGGGCGAGATTCCCCGCGCCAGCTTGTCTTTGTAGCTGTGGCATCGTTCCAGCAATCCCATGGGGGTCAGCGTGCTGAGCAACCAGGTCAGTTCGGTAACCTCCGGGACATCGGACTGACGGAAAAAGACCGCCTTCTCCGGATCCAGACCGCAAGCCAGAAAATCCACCGCTACCGCCAGGGTGTTTTGACGGCGTTCTTCGGCGTCAAACAGAGAGGTCATGGAGTGGTAATTCGCTATAAAATAGAAGGCTTCGCCCTGAGTCTGCAAATCAATGGCCGGCTTCATCATCCCGAAATAGTTCCCGAGATGCAGGATCCCCGAAGGCTGTATTCCAGACAAAATACGCATGCCCGAACGCTAACAAGTGGCGGAATCCGCTTCAACTTCAATTCCGAAAAAACCTGTCGCGCAGCCAATTTGCGATTATATTCCTGCCCATGAACACTTGGCTCAACCAATATGTGAAAGAACAACAAGCGATCCTGGACGCGCTTCCTCTGGCCGAAATCCAGAAACTGATCGAGACGTTTCGCAATGCCCTTTTGGCCGATCGGCAGATCTTTGTGTGCGGTAACGGCGGGAGCGCCGCCAATGCCTCCCATTTCATTACGGACCTGGGAAAGGGCGCCTCTGACAAAATCAGCCGGCGTTTCCGTTGTTTAACGCTCAACGACAACGTGGCCTGGCTCACCGCCCTGGGCAACGATTACTCTTACGAGGATGTGTTTGTCGGACAGCTGATGAATTTTGCCCGGCCGGGAGACTTGCTCTTCGCCATGAGTGTGAGCGGGAATTCGCCCAACTTGGTCAAGGCTTTTCAGTGGGCGAAGGAGAAGGGCATCACCACCCTTGCCCTGGTCGGGGGCAAAAAAGGCCGCCTCGCTGAACTCGCCGATCAGACCCTTGTCATCGACTCCACTCATTATGGCCGTGTGGAGGATGCCCATATGATGATTTGCCATCTTATTTGTTACGCCTTTATGGAGAATCCTCAATTGACTCAGGCGACCGCTTGACCCGTCCACGGGCAAACTTTCCGGGGCCGGCTTTCAGTCATGCCAGCGACCGACCATATTCGCAACAAGCTCAGCCAACTGCCCCACAAGCCCGGCATTTACCTCATGAAAGACCGTTTCGGCACGGTCATCTATGTGGGCAAGGCTCGAGATTTGCGCCGGCGAGTGTCCCAATACTTTCATCCTTCACGGCGACAAGGATGGGACCTCAAATTCAACGCCTTGGTCGAAGCTATCCATGACCTCGAAATTCACGAGGTCCGCAACGAAGCCGAGGCCCTTCTCCTCGAAGGCCGACTGATCAAAGAATTTCATCCCCGATACAACATCAGCTTCCGCGACGACAAGAACTTCCTCCTGATCAAGGTCAACCTCAACGATCCCATCCCCCGCTTCACCCTCACCCGCGTCAAGCAGGAGGATCAATCGTTTTACTACGGGCCTTTTGCCCATTCGGGATCCGCCCGTAAAACTCTCGACCTTGTCCGACGCCAGTTCCTTTTGCGCGGCTGCCGGGTTTTGCGGCCTTCGGAACAGGATTATCGCCACTGCCTCTATGCCCATCTCCAATATTGCACCGCGCCCTGCATCGGTAATGTCAGCCTGGCGGACTATGCCTCGCAGGTCCGAGCTGCCTGCGAATTCCTGGCCGGCCAGTGCCAGAACTTGGTCATTCAACTGGAAGAGGCCATGAAAGAAGCGGCCGCGCGGTTTGACTACGAGAAGGCCGCCCAACTTCGCGATGCCATCACGGACCTCCGTCGCACGACCCAGAAAACCAAGTCCTTCGATCGAATCCCCTACTCGCTACCCCTGGCATCCGATCCCCAAAAAGACCTCTTGGAACTCGCCCGCGTGCTGCAACTGGCCGGCCCTCCAGAGAGAATCGAAGGTTTTGACATCTCCAATATCAGCGGAACCTTCGCCGTGGCCTCCCTCGTCTGTTTCACCGATGGCAAGCCCGATCGTTCCAATTACCGCCGATTCAAAATCCGAACCGTGGCCGGACAAAATGATTTTGCCTGCATCGCCGAAGCCATCCGCCGCCGATACACCCGCCGCTTGAAGGAAATCACCGAACAATCCCAATCCGCCTGGTCCATCCCCGGTGAATCCCAAACCACACCCTCCGAAAAAGCAGCCCCGATTCGCCTGCCCAATCTGATTCTCGTTGATGGCGGCAAAGGCCAGTTGAATGCCGCCTTGGATGAACTCCGCAAACTCGAACTCCACCACATTCCCGTCGTCGGCCTGGCAAAGGAGCATGAAGAAATCCACCACCCCGATTGGCCCGAGCCCTTGCGCCTCCCCGCCGACTCGAATGCTCTCAAACTCCTGCAGCGCATCCGCGATGAATCCCACCGATTCGCGAACACCTTCAACGCTCAACTCCGCCTGAAACGACTCTCCGAAAGCATTCTGGATGAATTCCCCGGCATAGGACAGCAGCGCAAAATGACCCTCTTGAGAAAATTCGGTTCGGTGCAACGTTTGAACATGGCCCCGGTTGAAGCCATTGCCGCAATCCCCGGTCTCGGCGGCAAAACGGCAGAACAACTGAAACAATTTCTCCAGGCCCGGCTCGGCGCGACGCCTAATCCGACTGAACTCGCTGACCCCGGTCAATCTCAGGATGAAATGCCTTAGAGATTTCCTTGCTCGCTTTCTGAATTTTATTGAATATTCTCAAAATAAGGAAGTGGATATAAACTGAATCCTGATTAAACACATTATGAACTTCTTGCCCCCCGTGGATTCGTGTTGCCCATCGACGAGGCCGGAAGGAACATTCCGCAGACCATGACGAAGTGAATCCGATGCGGTCCTTACTCCATTTCCATCAGCCGCACCCGTTTCCGATCCCGGCATTGCTCCACGCTTTTTCGGAGGTGCTCTCTCAGTTCCACGACATTGGGAATGGCGTCGATCGTGAAGGTGGGCGCCGAGGCATCATTGGTGGCCAGCATGATACTGCCCAGCCCGAACAATCGATACCAAAACGGCTGGACGACCTTGATATCCTCAACCCGATAAAGCTCTATCTCCTCGGATACCTTGTTGAAAATGCCGGTCGTCAGCCGAATCCTTTGCGTGGTCAATTCGAAAATCCGGCATCGATTCTCCCAATACTTCCACCAGGCGATTAAGATGGGAACTAATAACCAGCAAAACAGAAAACAGACCGTAAACAAACCCAGCATGCGCCAGGCCGAGGATGAGCCTTTCCACAACAAGGTCTCCTCGGTCGAAACCGGGGATGCCGACGGAGCTGGAGCGGAGTTGTTTTCGTCCATAGGAAAGGACTCGTGTTAACGCCAGGAGCGATGATTATTCTGGAGCGGGTGATGGGAATCGAACCCACGTGACCAGCTTGGAAGGCTGGAGCTCTACCATTGAGCTACACCCGCTACCAATCGGCCCCGATAATAATCAGGATGCTTGCCATGTCAACGCCGATCCGCTTATGCTTTGCTCCGCATGAATGCGGTGCTCTTGACCGGCGGCCGTGTCATCGACCCCGCCAACCAACTCGATGCAAAAACCGATCTCCTGATTGACGATGGAAAAATTGCCGCCATCGGCCGGGACGCTGCTCTCCAAGCCCCGGCTCACGCCCAGCGGATCAAAGCCAACGGCCTCGTCATCTGCCCGGGACTGATCGATCTCCATGTTCACCTGCGTGAACCTGGCCAAACGGCCAAGGAGACTATCGCCACGGGAACCCGCGCGGCCGCACGCGGCGGTTTCAGTTCGGTCCTTTGCATGCCCAATACCACCCCCCCGATCGATCAAGCGAGCACGGTGGCTTTTATACGCGACAAAGCCAAAAATGAAGCCGCGGTTAATGTGTTTGTGGCCGGGGCCATCACCAAAAGCCTCGCCGGCGAGGAAATGGCACCCATCGGCTCGCTCAAAAACGCCGGGATCGTCGCCATCACCGACGATGGACATTGCATCCAAAACAATGAACTGATGCGGCGATCCCTGGAATACGCCCGCATGTTTCAGCTCCCCGTCCTCGATCACTGCCAGGATTACTCCCTCGTGACTGACGGAGTCATGCACGAAGGTTACTGGAGCACTCTCCTCGGACTTCGCGGCTGGCCAGCCGCGGGCGAACAGACCATCGTTGCCCGTAACATCCTGCTTGCGGAAAAAACCGGCGCCCATGTCCATCTCCAGCACCTGAGCAGCGCCAAATCCATCAGCCTCCTGCGCGAAGCCAAGAAACAAGGCCTGCCCGTTAGTGCCGAGGCATGCCCACACCATTTCACCCTTACAGACGCCGCTGTCGCCGGCAGCGATCATTATTGGAAAACCGATGGACAAGACTTCTGGCGCCACTCGAAGCACGGTAAAAATCCACCCTCCTGGCCCAGTTACGATACCTGCTTCAAAATGAATCCTCCCCTCCGCACCTCCCATGATCGAAAGGCCATCCTCGAAGGCATCGCTGATGGCACCATTGACGTCATCGCCAGCGACCACGCTCCCCACTGCAACTTCGAAAAAGAGGTCGAGTTTGATTATGCTCCCTTCGGCATCACCGGCCTCGAAACCGAACTCGCCTTGGCCCTCACCCAACTCTTTCACTCCAAAATCATGCATTTATCCGATCTGATCGCCCGATTCACCATGAATCCCGCTCGCATCCTCGGTCTGGATAAAGGCACTCTCTCCCCGGGAAAAGACGCTGATATCACTGTCTTCGATCCCCATTGTGAATGGACCTATTCTCACGATCATTGTGCCAGCAAGTCCACCAATACTCCATTCTTCAATTGGCCACTCAAAGGGAAAACCATGGGGCTCTGGGTCCGTGGCCGCCTGATTTGGCGAGAAGATAAATTTGCGACCGAGCTTAAACCTGTGCTAATATAGCGAGTTGTTTAAACTTATTTTCATTTAAAAAATCGACTATGAAAACGATTCTCGTTTTTGCCTCCCTAATCGCCACCCTGACCGCGCTTTCTGCAGCTCCTTTGACTTGGTCCACCGATCTTTCCGCCACCTTGGCCAAAGCCAAGGAAAGTAAAAAGCTTGTTCTGGCAAATTTCACTGGATCCGATTGGTGTTCGTGGTGCATCAAACTTAAGAAGGAAATCTTTGATCAAAAGGAGTTTGCCACCTATGCAGAAAAGAACCTCCTTCTGGTTGAAATCGATTTTCCCAGAAAAAAGGCTCAAACTGTAGAAGTCAAGAAGGCCAATCGCGTCCTTTCAGAAAAATATGCAATAGAAGGCTTTCCAACAGTCGTCATCCTTAACTCTGAAGGCAAGGAACTCGGTAAGCTGGGCTACATGGAATCCGGACCGAAGGGCTTTATCGCTGAAGTGGAGAAGTTACGCAAGTAGCGTAAGTTTCATGCCCCACGGACTCTTGGAACTCCTCCAATAACATCATTTATGGCGGCTAAGAGAGGTTTGAACGTTACAATTTCCACCGAAAGCACTTGCGTAACACTTCCCCCGTTACCAACTCACTGATCCCAGACCTAAGCAGGCATCCGTGCAGCGCCTGACCACTTCGCTTAGGGGCTTCTTCTTACAGAAACCACTGAGAACACGTAATATAACTGTTTAACCCATTGTTCTAGAGGGAATCGAGTCTTGGTTAAGAAGCCCTCTGTGATCTCGCTGCTCTCTGTAGTGAATCACAGTCTACCTTGATTTCAGATATCATGGACGATACGAAAATATCGCAACATCTGTGATTGGCAGCATCCGTACGGTCTTTTAAATGCAAAAAAAAGCCGCCCAAAAGGGCGGCTTTTTGAGAACACACTGTATAATTATTTGCGACGACGCAGCAACAGCGCCGCACCACCCAGCAGGGCCAGAGCCACTGTGGAAGGTTCAGGAATTGCCAGCACGAAGTTGTCAGGCATTGCCAATGCGGCAGGATTCGGAGGAGTCGGTGCTCCAGGGTTCGCACCAGCCTTTTGGCTGATCAGAGCTTCAGCTTTCTTGGCAGCGGTATCAAAGGTCGCAGCGCCCGTCCAGCCCTTCAGGATGAAGGACACATCGGCATTGTCTGCGGCTCCAGGGACTTCGAAGAAACCACCATCAAAAAAGCCATCTTCACTAAACCCAATTGCCGCCCCGATGGGCGCGTTGCCGGCCGTGTAGAATTGAACCCACGAATTGGCCATAGGAGCCAATGTGCCGACTGCGTCCACATACACTGGCTTATTGGCATCGTAGTTGTTCGCGAAGACCGCTGCGCCGCCAAAGCATTGCACTGCTGCACCTGCCATGCCTAGCGCGGCCATGATCGATAGTACTTTTTTCATATGCATTGTTAGGGTCGATTATCGTTCGTTCAATTACTGATTCACCGAAAAACTGCGTGTCCAAGTGCCAGCAGCGACGGCTTGATAGAAGAAACCATCAGCCACGCCAACGGCCGGCTCGCCAGTCCCACCCGTCCAGCTGCTTGCGCGGCGGGTGAAGATCTGATAGTTGCCGTCAACGAACAGATACGCTTTGTCGTTCGTCTGTGCAGGCAATCCCAACTGAGTCTGAATCGTGCCAGCCTGAGGAACCTGCGAAGCAATCAGAGAGAATCCCTGTGCGATCGGAGTCGTAAGGGTTCCCTGAGGCACTTCACCCACGAAGGTCACGTTAAAATCAGCCGTGCCCACGTTTTGAATGAAGAAAGCTTCGCCCGGATTCAACTTAGCTGTTGCGGCTCCAGTGCCCGTCCAGCCCGTCGCGCGCTTGGTATAAATGGAAAAAGCGCCCGTGGCGGCATCATACTCATAAACTTTAGTATTGACCGGCACGTCTGGCAGAACAGCAGCCAGCGTGTTGTCAGGCAGATTTAAGGGATTGGCCAACAGAGCGAACTGACCAGCCTTCACCGTTTTGTTCACAAAGCCAACTGCGTTGACTGAGTAAACCGATTGCGCCACCGCGGCGGCAACGCTTGCTGCGCCAAGCACAGCAGTCAGAATTAGTGTTTTTGTTCTCATCATGTCACCTTTGTTTCCGTGTGTGACCCTACTCTCCCAGAAGCGAATTCCAGTGTCAATATTTTTTCATAAATTTTTTGAAAAAAATTGAACGGAAAATTGAAAAAGGTAAACTTCGATAATCTTCTTCAGATAAACAATTTACAGAGTTCCTAAACCAGGATTGACTGACAGGAAGTTCATTTGTAGCCCTTGGTTTGGCCTGCTATCGTTCATGATAACTCACGATCCGTCGCCATGGTCTTTTTGGAATTACTCCACGCCAGAAGTCGAGGAAAGCGCGTAGCTCCAGGGTCAGACAGAAACGACCAGCTGAGCGTAAGGGAGGTACCGATGGCTTGCTTCACCCGTAATATTTGATAGGCTTAAATATATGAAAACACTCCTGGCTGGATTGGTGATGCTGGCGGGGCTAAACCTCATTGGAGGGGAGAGTGAGAATCGGGCCGCGTTGCCCGACAAAAAAGCTTATATTATCCCCGTTCGTGAGGAGGTAGCGACTCCCTTATCCTACTTGGTGCGCCGGGGGGTTAAGGAGGCGATGGAGGCCAACGCTGAAGTCATCATCCTGGACATGGACACAAACGGGGGGCGTGTCGACGTGACGGAGGAGATCATAGAGATCCTGGGGCAGTTCCGGGGGGTCACCGTTACGTTTGTCAATCGAAAGGCATTTTCGGCCGGGGCCTTCATCGCGGTTGCCACCCAAAAAATCTACATGGCGGAGGGCAGTGTTATTGGCGCGGCGGCGCCGATCCTGATGGCTCCTGGGGGAGCAGGAGTGGAAAAAATTCCCGACACGCTGGAGGCCAAGATGACTTCAGGGATCAGCGCGCTGGTCAGAGCCAGGGCCGAACAAAACGGTCATAACGCGGAAGTCATCGAGGCAATGATCGACAAAAACAAGGAGCTCATTATTGACGGTGAGGTGCTTAACGAAAAAGGCCAGATCCTCACTTTAACGAATCGCCAAGCGGAAAAAAACTATGGAACTCCCGCACGGCCGTTGTTGTCAGCAGGCACAGTCGAAGGCCTCGATCACCTGCTTCGGCTTCTGGGTTTGGGGCAGCATAAGGTGGTGCGAGTCGAGCCGCTCGGGGCAGAAAAACTGGCCGGATGGCTCAATTCCCTGAGTCCCATCCTGCTCATTATTGGCATCGTCGGGCTATACATCGAGTTCAAGACACCAGGCTTCGGATTACCGGGCATTATTGGACTAAGCGCGTTTGCCCTTTACTTTTTGGGAGGATACGTGGCGGGATTGGCGGGTCTGGAATGGGCGGTTGTTTTTTTAGTGGGCGTAGGCTTGGTTTTGTTGGAGCTGCTGGTCTTTACAGGGACGGCAATTCCAGGTTTAGTGGGAGCGGCATTGATGTTGATCGCTATTATTATGGGAACGGTCGATCTCTACCCGGGGATGCCTCCGATCCCGACATTGCCACAACTTCAAGTGCCGGTGAGGGATCTGCTCATTGCCCTGGTGGGCGGGGGCTTTTTGGCTTTCCTCATCAGCCGGATTTTCCCCAAAACTCCGATCTACGGCATGCTGGTTTCTCGCTCAGCCAGCGGTGAAGGCAGTGTCCAGGAATTATGGAGCGCGCAGAAATCCCAGGTCGGTCGCGAGGGAATCGCGATATCCAATCTTCGTCCCGGGGGAAAGGCGCAGTTTGAGGACATAATTCTGGATGTCATCAGCCAGGGTGAGTTGATTCCTCAAGGAACCACCGTTCGGATCGTAGGTCACAGCGGTCGCGAGGCGGTTGTTGAGCAAACCCATCCGCGGTCGGAATCCTCCCGCACATAGGATCCGCGTTTTTTCAATGAGGGGGTTGAGCCGGGCCTGTTTCCGAGCCGGCATTCTTTTCTTGGGCGGGGCTCAACTCGCCCGAACGCTCGCGCTTGTGAGAGGATTCGCGCGGCTTTCCGGAATCGCGGCGCCAAGGGGATTTCTGTTTGGTCAGATCATCAAACTGCGCCCGCTGGCGGGGATTGAGCTCGGCCAGGATGCGATCGCGGATTTGGAGCAATTCAGCCTGGGATTGGGGGGCGATGGGCTCCCATATGGCGCGTAGATTGGCTTGGCCGGAAGCAAGGATCTGGTCGATCCTCTCACGTTGCGGAGCGGTCAGATCGAGTTGTTGCTGCACCCGGCGGAGATACTCGGCTCTAGCCCAGGAAGGTCCCATGGAGAGGAAGGCGGAACTGGCGAGAGCCGGATCGGGAGTATGACGCTGCAAGTACTGGCGCGTGAGAAGCACGCCGCTCACCAAGCCAGTGCAAAAAATCACAATGGCGGCAATAATGGCCTGCCAGGACTTCACCAAGCGTCTCCTCCAATTTCACAGCAGGCCGCATAGGCCACCTGCTCCAATTCCAGGGCCAGCGAGACCGGCCCCTTGGATACCGACAGGGTCCAAACCCCACAGCAAAACATGATCAGCAGACCCGCGAGAGAAGCCCGCCACAACCAGGCAATGCCCAGGCTGGCGCCGAGATCCCTCGATGGCGAGGCCAACAGGGTCATCATGCGTTTCTCAAAAGCATAAGGCACCGTGTCCGAAGGCGGATCCAGCCGCGCGGCCCGAAGGAGCATTTCACTCAATCCCTTGGCATTCATAGGTCATTCCCAGCTATTCCATTGGACGCGCCCTGGCGATTCAAGGTTACAGTTGATTCTTTCGGGCGAGTTTTTCCAGGTGCTTCCGCATTTCACGGCGAGCGCGGAAGGCGCGCACTTTGACGAGCGGGACCGACCAGCCGGTGATCTGGGCGATTTCCTTGACCGGCCGTTCTTCAATCTCCTGGAGTGTCAGGACCAGCCGTGAAGCGGGAGACAGCAGCGACAGCAGTCTTTGAGCCAATTCCCGCGCCCCATTATCGGTCTCCTCCGTGGTGCGAGGATCCGCCGCATACCTTTCAAGCCATTGTTGCTCGACCTCGCCCAAATCTGCCCAGGAGGTTTCCCGGCGACGTTGATGGTTGCGCAGATAGTCGTAACACACCCGGACCGCCAAACGCATCAGCCAGTGTTCAAACGGCGCCGTTCCCCGAAATGTTTTCAGTTTGTGATAAGCCCGGATAAAGACCTCCTGCGCCAGATCTTCCACGTCGGTCTCCCGGCGAGCATAGCGGCGCACGAGTCGAAACACCCGGCTCTGATATCGTACGATCAAAGGCTCAAAACACTCCGGACGGCCGGCCAAAACAGCCGCGATCAACTCCACATCGCCAGATTCCAGATTCTCTTCAGCCAAAAGGCCCTCATCTCCAACGTTTGCGTGAATCGCAGAAACAAGGGATTGGGAATCTCCAGGCGTGTCCGAGTTGTGCGGAGCCCGAGCTGCCATGTGGTTTGCCTCTGTTCAATCCCTCCAAGGTTATTCCCTCTGAATCTGCAGCACTTTTTCGAACTCGGCCGAGAACCGCCGCATCTCGTCGGTCACTTTTTGGGGCTGAGTCACCAAGTTGGCCAGCATCCGAGGAGCCATCTCGGGTTTTCGGCTCACGATTTCCGCCGCCGCGGTCATCAAGGAAAGATAATTATTGATATTGTGCCGGACATCCGAAAGGGTCTGATTCAGGGTGGCTATTTGCTGCGGTGTTATCGTGACCGGTTCACTCGGCAGTTTCATCCTGAGCATCATGCCCGGCGGAGGTGTGGGACGCAAGACGCATCGTGCCGTCTTCTGCGGTTGCCAAGAGGAAGAGGGTGGGCTAAGAATACCCTCCCCTGCGCTGACCGGGTCCAGGGGAGTGCAGTCATGACGGATTACAAGGTCCAACTCGAAGTGTTTGAAGGCCCGCTCGATCTCCTCTTGTATTTAATCAAGAAGGAGGAGGTTGATATTTACGAGGTCAATCTTACCCGCCTGGCCAATCAATTCGTGGAATATGTGGAATCCATGCGGCGCCTGGATCTGGAGATCGCCGGCGAGTTCCTGGTCATGGCAGCCACATTGCTCTACATCAAGAGCCGGGAATTGCTGCCCGTGGACCAACAAACGGTCGTTGAGGGTGAGGAAGACACCCTGGATCCCCGCTGGGAATTAATTCGTCAGCTGGTCGAGTACAAGAAATTCAAGGATATGGCGACGCGGTTTCAAGCGCTGGAAACCCAGCAGGAGCTGGTTTATCGGCGCACTCCTGGCAAACCCGAGTTACCGGCCGAAGATGAGGCGCCGGCCAAGCCAGGCGTTTCCCTCATGGACCTGATTGAGGCCGTCAGCGCATTCCTGAAACGGTTCGATCGACAAGCCGGCACCCAGGAGATCCTGGAAGAAAAATGGTCTGTCAGCGAGAAGATCTCCTCCCTTTCGCAACTGGTTGGCCTCCGGAAAAGCGTTCGGTTTTCCGAGCTGTTCTCAACGGCGTCAGGCCGAAACGAAGTGATTGTGACCTTTTTGGCCCTCCTGGAGTTGGTGCGTTTGCGCCGGATTTGCATCGCCCAAAATGAGGCCTTCGGCGAAATTGAAATTGCCGAGAACGCCCAAAGCGAGAACGAGCAATCCACAGCCGAATCTCCCGCTGTTCCTGCCAGCAGTGTCCAGGAAGCCGCTCACACCAAGCCCCAGGATGCCCATGGATCTTAAACTGATTTTGGAGTCTCTCCTTTTTCAGGCTCAAAAACCGATGAGTCCGGCCGAACTGAGGGATGTCCTGGTGACCACTGCGGAACGTTCGGACGATCCGGAGACGAAGGCCTTGAGGCGGACCCGGCTCGAAGCCATAAGCGCGGCGCTGGATGAACTGGAACGGGAAATTGATGACGCCCAACGCAGTTACCAGCTCGTGGGTGTGGCCGGTTCCTGGCAGGTGGTCAACCGGCCGGCCTTCGCCCCTTGGCTGCGGGTCCTCTTGGGAGAAAAGCCCCGCCCCCCCCGCCTGTCGCAGCCCGCGCTGGAAACCCTGGCCATCCTGGCTTATCGCCAGCCAATCACGCGGGCTGAAATCGAGCAAATCCGAGGGGTATCAGTGGACGGCGTCATCCAGACCCTTTTGGAACGAGGCTTGGTCGAGGCCGTGGGACGGGCGGAAGTGGTGGGGCGTCCGATCACTTACGGCACCACGGCTCACTTTCTGGAGTATTTTGGCTTGCAGAACCTGGAAGATCTTCCAGCGGCGGACGAACTGCGCCGCATTCCCATCCATAAACCGGAAGCCTTACTGACCACGGATCCCGGATTGGCGACAGTGCCCCCCGATGCTTTGGTCGCGCCAGAAACCCCACAGTCCGAACTTGGCCTCAATCCTCCGGATGCTCCCGCCGGCAGCGATGCCTCGCCGTCACTCCCCCCCTCGCCGCCGCCGGAACCGGAACCTGAACCTCGTTCCTGAAATGGCCTATGACTATCGCTGAACATCGAAAGACCATTGATCAACTCGACACACAGATTATCCGTCTGCTGAACGAGAGAACGCAGCACGTCTTGGCCATCGGCGATCTTAAACATCAATCGGGAGAGGCCGTCTATGCTCCACACCGGGAACGGGGCGTCCTGCAACGCGTGTGCAAGGTCAATCCAGGCCCGATTACCCCCCAATCCCTCCGAGCCATTTACCGCGAAATCATGTCCAGCGCCCTGTCGCTGCAAAAAACCATGACCATCGCCTACTTTGGCCCCGAGGCGACCTTCACGCACCAGGCGGCCCTCAAGCGCTTTGGATCCAGTCTGCACTACTCACCGCAAAACACGATCAGCGACGTATTCATCGAAGTCAGCCAGCACCGGGCTGATTACGGCGTGGTGCCGGTAGAGAACTCCACCGAAGGCGTGGTCACCCACACGCTGGATATGCTGGTCGACAGCGAACTCAAGATTGTGTCGCAGATGGTAATGCCCATCCAGCATTGCCTGGTGGGACAGGATCCCGTCAACAAAATCAACGTGCTGTATTCGCACCCGCAGCCCCTGGCGCAATGTCGTCTCTGGCTGCAACGGCACCTGCCCAAGGCGGAAGTCATTGAAGCGTCCTCCACCACCCGGGCCGCGGCCCTGGCCGCGAGCCGCCGTCGATCCGCGGCTATCGCCAGTTCCCTCGCGGCGGAACGTTATCACCTGCAGGTCCTCCAGCAGGACATTCAGGATAATCCGGAGAATGTCACGCGGTTTCTGGTTCTCGGCCGTCAATGCAGCCCGCCCACCGGCCACGATCGCACCAGTCTATTGCTCAGCGTCGCCGACAAGGTGGGCGCTCTGTTTCACTCACTGTCTCCTTTCTGGCGCGCCCGTGTCAACATGACGAAAATCGAGTCGCGTCCCAGCAAACGAAAAGCCTGGGAATACTTTTTCTTCATCGATGTGGATGGACACATGGAGGACCCCAAAGTCGCCAGGGCGGTCGCCGAACTTCAGAAACACTGTAATTTCGTCAAAATCCTCGGTTCGTTTCCCAAAACCGATTGACCAGGGCTTCAAACGACTGAGGTCTCCAACACATGCAGGGGCCCCCGAACCGGCAAATGCCTGGCAATTCGTGCGGGAAGAAGATGAACTCAGTCAGGGGGTGATAGCTCCGATGAGCATTCGTGTTGCATGGCGACAGGCTTTGCGGGCAAAGTGAACCAGAACACTGCGCCTGTTCCCACCTCGCCCTCCGCCCCAACCTGCCCGCCATGACGATGGATGACCCGCTGCACAATGGCTAGCCTGGATTTCCACGGAAAACCTTTTGGCTAAGCGAAACTTAAGCTCAGTGCGCATTGTGCTGTAGATTTTCAGCATGTGACTTAAAGTAATAGTGCGCTGATATGAGG
>Ga0116154_10000890_pt1 | contig 29047 bp, 30 predicted proteins | sample AD_UKC030_MetaG_FD_89898 | JGI IMG/M metagenome (GOLD analysis project Ga0116154, IMG submission 89898) | Active sludge microbial communities of municipal wastewater-treating anaerobic digesters from USA - AD_UKC030_MetaG | ecosystem: Engineered > Bioreactor > Anaerobic > Digestate | place: USA... | reverse complement strand
TGATCTCGAACTCCCGATCGGAGACGTGGAAAAAGCCTTGGATGTCATTTACAAAACGGTTCGCCGAATTCTCAAAGACGAAAAGAAGCCGATGATGATCGGGGGCGAACACCTCGTCACCTATCCGGTCATCCGCGCCCTGACAGAAAAATATTCTGATCTCCACATCATCCATTTGGACGCTCACACCGATCTCCGCGATGAATTCTTCGGCCGCAAACTCTCCCACGCCACCGTCATCCGCCGTTGCCACGACCTGCTCGGGGACGGGCGGATCCATCAATTCGGAATCCGGTCCGGGGACAAGAGCGAGTTCCAATGGGCGGCCTCCGGACACACGGAATTGCGTAGATTCGATCTGGAAGGGCTGGAAAAGACGGTCAAATCCCTCATCGGAAAGCCTGTATATGTGACCATCGATCTGGACGTTCTCGACCCTTCGGTGTTCCCGGGGACGGGAACCCCCGAAGCGGGAGGCATCACCTACAAAGAACTTTTGGGGGCTATCGACCAGTTTTCCAGACTCGATCGATTGGTCGGAGCGGATATCGTCGAACTCGCTCCGATGCTGGATGCTTCCGGCGCATCAACCGCCGCCGCGGCGAAAACACTCCGGGAAATGATTCTATTGCTCCATCAATAAAAAAGGCAGACGAAGATCGCTGAATCCTGCGGTCTTCCTGCCTTTTTTGTTTTCCATTTTTCTCTATTGATTTTCCAGGGGAACGATCCGTTTCATCGATGAGAGGAGGAACCCTCTCTTTTTTTGACGATAAACGGAATGAAAGGCAAAAACAGGACTGCACCGGCCAGCACCGCCATGAACAGGTAGTAGGCCGCTCGCCCAAAATCCTGAAGAATGAAGGCGAAAGGCATCCCATACCCGTTGTTCAAAAACATCATATCGGTCCCGAAAACGGAATTGACGACAATGGCGATCACTGCGAAAAAGAGGATCGTGAGATAAGCTTTCCCAAAATCTTTTCCCTTGGGTCGATAAATTCCCGACAACGGCAGATAAAGGGCAAACAAAACCATACAACCGTGAAAGGCAAAACTGACGATCGGGAAATAATTGCCCACAAGCGGAATCCAGCCATCGGTCGTTCCCAAGACCGTTGATGGGAAAGACAACATCGCCAAAGCCGCACACAACGAAATGGTGTAGGTTCCGGGAAGAAGGAAATCCCGAAATTTCCCATTTCCGAAGGCGACGAGGGGAAACAGGTAGAGAGGGACGCTGCACAATTGGAAAGGCAGCGCCCACAACGGATAGGTCCCTCCCGCATCCACGATGGCCTTCACTTGCTTCATGACTTCAAGGATCAACAAGAGCACCGTGACGATGCGGAGGACACGACGATGGTTGTTCACCTTGATCACCCGCAACAGGAGGAACAGGGACAAAATTACCAGGGACAACACCCAAGCCGTTCCGATGAGATGTTTGGGTCCGAACGGAACGGGGGTAGCGAAAATACCGTTCATCTTCTCACTCCTTTACCCGTTTTGAACCGGTGAAGAACCCTTGGGGTCACGCAACGGCAACTTCCCGACGATCCAGTCTCCCAAATCCGCGAATCCCAGATGATGATAGATGCTGGCGGCGTTTGGGTTTTCAAAAAACAACACGGGCGTTCTTCCCTCCGTCAATAACCGTTGGCACAAAGCCGAAACCACGCTTGTGGCCAATCCTTGGTTGCGGTAAGCTGGCAAGGTGAAGACCCCTCCGATCATCGCCGCTTGGCGGCTGATGGCCGAGGTGTTGGCATTGGCCACCACCTTTCCGTCGCGACGGATGATATAGTTCGTCGAAAATCCTTCGATCATTTTTCGACGCAATGTCGCCGCCCGTTCTTCCGGAGTTTCGCTCATCAGAACTTGGAATTCGACGATACTGGTCAAAGAACGGGCGATGTCATCGGCATCCTCGGGGGTCGCCAACCGGGCTTGGGGAAGAGGGCGATCCGAAAGAATCAACCGTTCCATCCGCGCCATCGTCATCGGATGAATGATCCAACCATCGGGTAATTGCCGGCGGATCGGTTCAAAGTCCCGGGCGGAACAACTGAATCCCACCCCTCCGTTTTCGGTGACCAGCCGGATCACTTCCCGGGGATCGTAATCTTGCGTGCAACTGTACAACAGAAAATTCCGATGATATCGAAGGAGGATCGTTTGATACGTATCGTCCGAATCGGACTCGGTCCAGACTTCGATGAATTCGGGATCCATTCCGTAGAATTCCAGATCACCGATCAAAAACAGGTTCATGACCGGTTCCTGACGGGCAAAAGCCAGGATTTTCGGACATTCGTCCGGGTGTGCTTTTCGAAACATATCAAGATCCTTCCTTTCCGGAAAAGAGGGGCTCCAAGAGAAAGAGCGCCCCCAACTGTATTCCCGCCATCAATCCGACGAAACCCGCGGCGAACCCGTCCCAATTTGCGAAGAAATCGCGGATGATCGGCCAAGGGTTCAGAAAATCCCAGGAATTGTAGCGGTGAAACCGACCGATGTAAATGCCGATTCCCACGAGCACGGCGACGATCACCGTGCCGAAAAACGACCAAGATTTTCCCCATTTCATCGACGCCGACCGCCGAACCAGATGCAAAGAGTAGGTCCCCGACAATAATCCGAGGACCGCTCCGACATACAGATGCGCCAACGCGAGCCAGTCGACGAAATTCCGAAGATAGGTTCCTGTTTCATAGGGGCCGCCGGCCCACCAGAAATCGCGTTCTCCGAGATATAAAAGATCCGTCATCAAGTAAAGGGCATTAGGTAAAAACACAAGCCACAGAAAACCCAAGCCGGCAAGGATCCAACGGTAACGGATCCGTCCCCGGGTCACAAGACGGGAAATCAACAGCGGAACGAGGGCCAAAACGATATTCCAGGCGAGAAAAGCATGCAGGAAATCTTCCGTAATCCACCAGACAAAGGGACACGACAGGATATAGATTCCCGAGACGATCCACAAGCGGCGAACCCACAAATCCGAGCGGGACAACATAGCCTTCGCCGCACCTTCGCGGCGGAGCTCAGCGATCATTGCGGATCATCCGCGGAAGCGGGCTCGCTTCCGGATCGATGTCACGGTAGACCGCGGCGAGGATTTCCGTTTTCCGTCGAGCGATTTCCGTTTCATCCAAATCCAGTTTCAATACCTGAAGCTCAACGGGTCCGAAAGTGAATCTTCCGAACAGACATCCGCGAAATTCCCCATCGATGAGCAGATAAAACAGCACTCCGTGGTCGGGATCCCGGAATTGAATTTTCAGTTCATGTTCCAAACTTCTGACCAAGAAATCATTCCGGTGCATCAGAAAAACGGACGGTTTCATCGCCGGCAGATCATGAGTTTCGAGAAAGGTTTTATCATCGGTCCCGATGTATTCTTCCGCCCCGTCAATGACGATGCGGCCCAATTTTCCCTCATCAAACAGAATTTCCAATGCGTTCGCCAAATCCTCTTTTGGCAAACGAAAAAACGATCTGGCCATCTCCAAATCGAAACAGACATGGACCTGGGCAAAGCGCATCAACACGATCTTCAGTGCTTCCAGGCGGGAATATCGCCGAACGTCGATCTCCGGAAACTCGTTTTCGAAGGCGTACCATTGCCGATCCCATTCCCGATCCCGTTGATCTTCGTAGATTTTGAAGGCTTCCTGAAGACGGTGGAGGATCGGGGTCAAATCTTTGACATACATCCCCGTCACCGCTTTGAGTTCGCGAATGTTCATCGATCCTTCGTGTTCCAAGAGGTTCAGGATTTCAAATTCCTGACGGGTGAGTTTTCCCAAGTCGGTCCGGTACAATCCCGCAAACAGATCCAATTCGTCCGGACAGACATAGCCGACCCCACCTTTCTGAAATCGACCCTTGACGATTTCCCGCCGCGAACGACGGTCGTCGTTGTACCGCAGATCGTCGAAAGCTGCCCGATGAGCCAGGTGCGGGGGATCGCCCGGTCGCGACCAATATTCGGTCGTGACGGGTGACATCATCCGAAACAGTTTTTCGTATTCGGCTTTGTCGGCTTTACGCAGCAAGTGTTGCCGCTCCATGTACAGCCTCAGAATGTCCTCTTTATTCAACATTTTCGTGCTCCTTCAGGACCCATCCCATTTCCAAGCGGACTTCGTGGTTGGCGATGTCCGCATCGGAATAGTGGATCGCATCCAATCCGATAAAGCGGAATCCGAACTTTCGGTAACAGTCAATCGCTCCGACATTGCAGGACTGGGTTTCCAGTACCAGTGCCCGGCACTGCAGTTCCCGGGCCCGTCGGAGGGCGAAACGCAACAGTTCGCTACCCAATCCGAGTCGGCGACGATCCTCACGAACCCAAAATTCGGTAATTCGCAAACGATTCGTCCAGTCCTCCCGATGCAATTCGATCAGCCCCAAAAGGGTTTCGTCCAAATAGAGGCCATAGTCCTCCGCCAGTTGGAAATACGGGGGGTTCAACTCGATGGTGAAACCTTTGGAAACGGGGGGGTCCAAGGCTTCTCGTTTCAAGGTGATGCGTATTCCGTCGGGTTGGGGTTCGAGGGATACGGCGTAATGTTCTTTCGATAGATACTCGGTATAAAAAGGGGCCGGGAACAGGATCGAACCCGGAACGAGCCGGCGGATCGACGTTTCCATGGTCAGTACCCGTTCCGCCACGGAACGCTTCCGTCCAGACGATCCCGTTGTTCGCTTCCCGGGGGACAATACCGTTCGATTTTGGGACACGGGTAGTTCGCGCATTCGGCACAGGTCAGCACATTTTTCATCTCCGCGCACGGAGCGATCTCGCAGTGGGCACAAATTTTCAGGCATCGATAATCGGAATGACAGCCGTAGCAGTGCATATCCTCCGGGCGCAACAAAAAGCGACCGGTGGAGTATTGTTTCGCACATTGGGCGCGCAGGGCTTCGTCATTATCGATGGTCGCTCGGAAAATCGGGCATTTCCCGCAATCGACGCCGCAAAAGCCGATGAATTCCATGATTGATTTCCTCCTTTGCCGTACGGGTCCGATCCCGAAGGATCATTGCCCGCCGTTGAGTTTGGCCAAACGATTCTTTCGGGACATCAGGCGGTCCACTCCGTATAATCCGAAAGACAGTACGAGAATTCCCGCCAAGATGCCGACGATGGCGAGGACGACGCCCCAAAATCCCATTACCTCGGGATTGAGAAAAAAGTACGGATACCCTGACACTTCCCCTTCGCCCCCGAAGACACCTCCGGCCCAGCGATAAATCGTCACATACAAATAATAAACCCCCGGAAAAACCAACCACAGAAACGGATCGGTCGCCCGGATCGTCCCTTTGGCATCAAATAAAAGATAATCGGCCAAAAACCATAATGGGCACAGATAATGGACACATAGGTTGTCAAACCCGCTCACGTACTCCGCCCAATATCCCGTTTGGATCCCGGGACGGAGAATGAAGTGGAAAACCAAGAACGTCAGAAAAACGAGGACGGTCGCTCCGTTTTTGACCAGTGTCAATCCGCGAGGGGTGGAGGTGCGGTCCCAACCCCTGATCAAAAGAACCGCCATCACCCCCGCGCAAAGGATATTGCTCTGCACGGTGTAAAAAGACAAACCTTGGAGCGTGCTTGCGTTTCGACCGACCGTGAACACGATTCCGTATGTCGCAAATCCCAGATAAAGGACCCTTAAGATCCAAATGATCTTGTTTCTCATCGCTTCTCCTCTTTCATGCCGGAAGGATGCCGCATTTCCAAGGCTTCCGCCCATTCACGAACGGTCAGCCAATCTTCCTCCAAGTCCGGAGCCATCGTTTCGGGCAACGGTTGGAACAATTTAGCCTCAAAATGATCCCTTCCCGTTCTCACGGCGATCCACAGCCGACTTCCTTGAATCGACAGGGCGATGCGGTCGTCATACCGCCGGTCCAGCGCCATCAACCGTTCCATCACCGGAGGGGTAAGGATACGAAAGGCGGCGAGGGGATCCTTGGCCAGCACCAGCAATTCCCGGTTGAAATCGACGGATTCCAATGTCACTGTCTGATATCCGTAATCACCGAATCCCCATGCCCGCCCGAAGGAAGGCTGAAAAACCGTCAGATCCGTCGGAAAGTCGCGGGAAAAGTCCAACAAATATACTCTTCCCAAAAAGGTCGTCACGACGGTCGTCGTTTTTCCGGTGTGACGAACGTCTTGAAGCTTGACGTCTGCGGACAAAAACCGCAGGTCCCCAAGACTTCCCGAAAGCATGTCTTCGCTGAAAAACCGATCCGCCCGCCGCAGCAAAAGCGAGGAATAAACCTGTTCGGCGGTAAAACCGTGGTCCGCCAGAAAGCGAGCATCGCTTCCGAAGTGCGGGAGGACTTTTCGGATCCCGTCGGTTTTCCATTCCCGAAACGCTTTCTTAAAACGGGATGCCGAGCTTCCCGCCAAGATGGCTCCGCCCAAAAAAAGCCCGATCATCGGCAGCACCAAGATCGGGGACCCCATCCCCGCAGGCAAAAACCCGACGAATCCGACCGCGCTCAAAACGGCCCCGACGACCACGCCGGTTTCGCTGCGTTTTTTTTGGGTCAAAAGATCCGTCATCTTCGTGTTCCTCCCAAGGGAGAATCCCTTTTTTTTTCCGACTTAAGTATACCCGAGTGCGGTCCCGATTTCAAGGTTCAGAAAAAAAGGAAACGAAAGAAAAACGTTTCTCTTCCGTTTCATTCTTCTCATTTTTCCGCCGTCGCAACCAAGGCGAAGGAAGATTGGGGAGAAAACGGCTTTTTGGAAAACCCGTCGAAGAACCGGATTTTGTCAAAACCCGCGGTTTTCATCAAAGCTTCCAGTTTCCGGGCTCGAAGCGGCAACAAATTCACCGAGCCCCGATATTCGCGCTTTGGAGTTCGGAGGAGGGTGGTGAAGACGATTTTGTCGCGGCGATGATCATAGGTCCGTTCCAAGGAAGACCCGTCATCCCCTTGAATCGTGGGCAATGAGGTAATGTTTTGATCGATGACCCGGTCATAATTGACAATTTGGACCACGAGGGTCCCTCCGGGTTTGATCGCCGTCCACATCCGCTTCAAACCCTCCAGCACTGCTTTTTGAGTCGGAAGGTGAACCAAGACGTTCCCGATGCAATAGAGCCCTTCGAAGGTTTCTTCGTCGCCCAAATCTTCGATGCCTTGGGGTCCGAAAGTGACATTGGGACGGCGATGCCGATTGTTCGCGATCGCCAACATCTCCGGATTGGGTTCGACGCCAACGACGATATGGCCTTTTTCACCCATGGCCTCGGCATAGGCTCCGGTTCCGCAACCGACATCCATCAAACGTGCTCCCCGGGGAAAAACCGAATGCAAGAACGCCGTCGTCTCGGGATCGGCCGGAAAGATTTGATCATAAGAGGAAGCAAAATCATTGTACATATTCATGGTTTTCATCTCCTTAACCGCAGCGTCGATCTTCGGTTTGGTCACAGTCATTGAAGTGTTGGAAACGTTCGGTAGCCTTCGCAAAGGCGGTTTCAAAACGGTTCGAAGAACGAAATCCGGGTTCGAGCCAACGGTTCTTGAGGATCAAAATCCGCTTTTTGCGGTCGCAGACGAATTCAACGCGACCGACCAGACGATCCCCATAGAGCAGCGGCAACACATAATATCCGAACTTCCGTTTGGCCTCGACGGTATAAATCTCCCAAGTATAATCGAATCCGGTCAATTCACGGATCAGGTTGCGATCCCACATCATCGGGTCCAGCGGGGCGAGGAATTCCACCCGGGCGGGAACCGACCGGCGTTCCAACGAGGCGCGGAGCCGGGGTTCGTCCGATTTTCGTAGGTATAAGGGAGAGGACATCCCCTCCACTTCCGCGGAAACGATCAATCCGTTGTTCACCAGCGTCTCGAATACGTGGTTTCGCTCGGGACTATGCAGATCGGCGATCGAAAGAAACGCGTCCGAGCGGCGGTTCCACAACATCCCGACGGCGCCGATCCGCCGAAAGACCCGTAAATCGCGCAGGGTTTCGCGGGAAGCCTTCGAGGCATTCAAACCCCGGTCGGGGGAAATATGATCCTCGGTCAACGCATAATATTTGCGCGTTCCTTCTTTGTGATGGATGATGAGGACGCCTTCATAATACAGCGATTCCAAAACCACCCTGCCCAGCGGACTGTCCGCCCAAAACCAAGGGACTTTATCCGTTAGGGCGAGATCGGCCGAGCAGAGCGGGCCGCGGGTGCGGATGGCGGCGATGACTTCGTCCCGGACCGTTTCCGCGGCGGAACGGGAACGCCCGTCTTCGAGAAACCATCCCGCGGCATCCCGGCACAGCGGCCAATCCTCGATCGGAAGGATCGAGAGGTTCTTGTCAAAATAATCGATGAGGTCCCGATCTTCGTATAGCAGATTCCACAGCATCCGCGGACGATACTCCGACACACGCGATTGCAAGGTGAGATCGGCGTTTTTTCCGCAGACGTCGACGGGATCGAATTGAATGCATCCCGCCTGCCGGATGTACGACAAGATCCCCGCTTTTCCTTGGAAACGCTTCGCCCCGATGAGTCCTTGATGTTCCAAAAGGAAACGGAAAGCTTCCCGTTTCGTCAACCGAATCGTCATGCCTCCGGCCTACCGATCCGTCAAAGGCGGAAGCCCAAACGCTTTCCGCAGGGCCCCTACCCGCCGGCGGACGCATTCTTTCGTCACCGGACTCAATTCGACGGCATCGTAGCCGTGATAGGTTCCGAGGGTTTCCACCAATTCGACCGGAACTCCATGTTCGCGCATTCGCCGAGCGGCGATCACGCCGTCGTCATGGAGACAGTCGAATTCGGCCGTTTCGATATAATACGGAGGCAAACCCGAATAATCTTTGATTCGCAAAGGAAAGGCATATTTCTCCATGTGTTGGAATCCGTTGCGGTAATAATGCTTTTCGATGAAGTGGAATCGGGCCGTGTTGAACATCGGGGTATCCACATATTTCTTCCGTGATTCAAAGTCGGCGTTGCCGTTTTCCAACGCCGGATACAAGAGCATCGCAAAACACGGACGGGGTTCGTTTTCGTCCCGTTGCAGGAGTGTTACTCCTGCGGTCAAGGTTCCCCCTGCGGAATCGCCGCCCATCGCGATCCGATTCGGGTCGACCCCGAGTTCGGCGGCGTGAGCCAAAACATAGTCGAAAGCTTCTTCGCAATCCAGCAATCCGGAGGGGAACGGGTGACGGGGAGCCAAACGATAATGGGCAAGAATCACTTTGCATCCGACTTGGGCGGCCATTTTGGCGGCGTTTCGTTTGTGGGCGAAAGCGGCGGACATCATGAAACCTCCCCCGGGAAAATAAACGAGGGCGGGCAAGGGATCTTTGAGGTTTTTGGGGGTGAAGACAGTCATTTTCAATCGGCCGCGGTCCCGCAGACGGATGAAAAACCGGGAGATGCGAACGTTGTGATCGGTGGGTACCAAAAACCACGTGAGATCCAAACCGCGGTTGGCAAACCAAATTCCCAGTCTCGTCATCGGCATGACGATCGGCCGCAACAGTTCGAATTCAGGCAGTGCATGATAGTCGCGTTTCATCGTGTTCTCCTTCCGGGAGTCGTGGAAATCCCCGTCGTTTCTCTCTTCTATTAAACCACAACCGAGGGTCTTTTCGTTCCGTTATTTACCTTTTTTCCAGATATCGAAAAAAAGCACGTCTCTGACGTGCTTGAAGGGCTTTATCGGGAGAGGATTCCAAGGTTTTTACCGACCTTGGCGAAGGCTTGAATCGCAAAGTCGAGATCCGCTGGGGTATGGCCGGCCGACAACATGCAACGGAGCCGTCCCTTGCCAAGCGGAACCGTGGGGAAGACGATGCCGGAGACGAAAACTCCTTCGGCCAACAAGGCTTTGGAAAAAGCCATGGTCAAGGCTTCGTTGCCCAACATCACCGGGGTGATCGGAGTCTCGGAATGACCGAGATCGAATCCCAAAGCACTCAGTCCAGCCTTGAAATGACGGGCATTGTCCCACAGCCGGGCGGTGTATTCGCCGGATTCGGACAACAGGCGGATCGCTTCGGTCGCCGCGGCGACCTCCGCGGGTGGCAACGCCGTCGAAAACAACAACGGACGTCCGCGGTGAAGGAGCCATTCTTTGACGATTTGGGCACTGGCCACATAACCGCCGATCGTCCCGACGGCTTTGGACAGGGTGCCGACGATGAAATCGACCTTCCCGTTCAAATGGAAATGGTCGACCGTACCGCGGCCGTTCTCTCCGAGGACTCCGCTGCCGTGGGCATCGTCGACATACGTCAGACAGCCGTACCGTTCGGCGATTTCGACGATTTTCGGTAACGGGGCCAAATCCCCGTCCATCGAAAAGACCCCGTCGGTAATGATGAGGATATTCCGGTGTTTGGACCGTTCAGAGGCGACGATGCGTTCCAGATCTCCGACGTCCTTGTGCTTGTAGACGGCCTTGTCGGCTTTGGACAATTTGATCCCATCGATGATGGAAGCGTGATTCAACTCATCGGATAGAATCAAATCTTCCTTGTCGGTGACGGCGGGAATCGTCCCGAGGTTGCAATTGAGCCCGGATTGGAAGACGGTGACCGCTTCTTCCCGTTTGAATTCGGCGATCGTCGATTCCAATTTTTCCAAGAGATCCTGGTTGCCCACGATGGTTCGGACCGAACCCGCGCCGACGCCGTAGCGTTCCAAGGCGGTCTTCGCGGCGGCGATCACCCGAGGATGGGTGGCGAGGCCGAGATAGTTATTGGCGGAAAGGTTGACCGTCCGCCGACCGTTCAAAGTGATGACGTTCGCACAGGGACCCGCATTGACCGGAAGGATCCGATACACGCCGTCTTTTTTCAGTTGTTCGATCTTTTCTTCCAAATAGGCGAGTTTATTCATCGATTTCGTCTCCCGGAATCAGGACGATTTTGCCGGAATTGCCCGATCCCATGATTTCCCCGGCGAGGTTGATGTCTTTCAAGGGCAACACATGGGTGATGATGTCGCCCAAATGCAGTTTTCCGGATTCGACCAGTTCCTTGACTTGGTACCAGGTATCGTAGATCCGTCGTCCGACCACCCCGTAGATGGAAATGCCGCGGAAAATGATGTCGTTGGAAAAATCGAGTTCGATCGTCTTACTGGGGAGCCCCAGCATCGAGACGCATCCGCCGAGTTTGACATACTTGAAGAGGGTTTCGATTGCAGTCTTCGAACCGGAAAATTCTCCGACCACGTCGACTCCTTTTCCGCCGGTTTCGGCAAGAACACGGGTGACGACGTCCTCCCGGATCGGATCGATGACGACGTCCACTCCGATTTTTTTAGCCAGATTCCGCCGATATTCGTTGACCTCGATCGCAATCACTTTTTTGGCTCCCAGGGCCTTGGCGACATCGGCTCCCATCAGTCCGATCGGGCCGCAACCGACGATGGCCACGGTCTTCCCCGTCACGGGAAAATGGGCGATGGTATGCACGGCATTCCCCAAAGGTTCTTGCACCGACAGGAACAGCGGGTTGACGGATTTGGAATTGATGAAGCAGTTTTGTTCCGGCATCTTCAGGTAGCGGGCAAAACAGCCGTCGATGTCGACGCCGATGATTTTGGTATTTTCACAAATGTGCCCCTCGCCCCGCAAACAAAATTCACACGTTCCGCAGACGATGTGGGTTTCCGCGGAAACGATATCCCCGATCCGAACTTTGGTCACGTCTTTTCCGATTTTGACGATTTCCCCGGAGAACTCGTGACCGACGGTCAGCGGCAGTTTCAGGCGTTTTCGGGCCCATTCGTTGTAATCATAAATATGTAGATCGGTGCCGCAGAAGGAAGCCCGCATGATTTTCACGAGCACTTCGTGATCTCCGAGATCGGTGGTGATGGTTTTTTTGACCCACGAAAACCCTTTTTCGGGGCGGTCTTTGACGGCCGCCATCATCGTTAATGTTTTCGTGTCTTCCGGAATACCGCTCATGGCAAAATCCTCCCTGGGGGAAGGCGCTTCGAGCAAAAATGCGAGCGCTTTCACAAAAACTATTATATCATGGCTTTTCCAAAAAAGCGCCCTTTTTTTGCCGACATGAACCGATTTTCTCGATGATTTTTCCACCCATGGTTTTCCTTGGGAAAACCCGTGATATAATGGAAGGAAAAGGGGGGATATCCATGCCCATAGAAATTCGTCCCATCCTTCCCGGGGACGCCGAACGGTTCGTCGATTATTTCGATCGGTTGGACTTTGCCCACGCCCGCGAATGGAAAGGATGTTACTGCCGTTATTATCATCATGCCATGGATTTGTCCGCCTGGATCTCCCGCACTCCGGAAACCAACCGTAACGAAGCGATGGAATCGATCCGATCCGGAAAAACCCGGGGATTCCTTGCCTTCGACGGCGAGAAATGTGTCGGATGGTTGAACGGCGGACCATTGGATCATTACCCCCGTTTGACCGAATGGCTCCTTCCCTTTTCCCAAGGAAGGAAGTTCGCCGTCACGATTTGTTTCGTCATCGATCCGGAATATCGCGGAAAAGGATTGGCACGGGCGATGCTCGCTCATGCCATAGAATCGTTCCGTGACCATGGGTTGGCGGGCGCTTTCGCTCTTCCCGTTTCCGAGGATGACGGTGGAAATCGCCGATATCGCGGAACGATGCATATGTATCAAGAGGCGGGATACCGCGAAATCGGGACTTTCAGCGGAGCGGTCCTGATGCAAAAAGACTGGTAAATAAAAGTTGCGATTCGACATCGCAACTTTTTTTTGGAATTCATTCGGGTTTTTTAGGTTCTTTATTCTGCAGATGGACGACCAACTGGTTGAAGGGAATCTCAAATCCATGGCGATCGCAGAAAAGTTTCATCTCGCGATTGAGATCGCGAAGGACTTGGTATTTCTTCATTTCTTCCGTCCGAGCGATGATCCGCACGACGACTCCCGATTCTCCCAGATTCTGAACCCCTTTGTAGAAGGGGCCATCCATGATGTCGGGAATCGCTTCTTTGAAATTGGGAAGTTCTTCTCGCAATAAAAGTTCGAACTTTTGGATGTCGGTGGAATAGCTGAGTGACAAATCGCAAATGGCGGGATGGAGGTTGTTGGAGGTGTTCACCGCCCCGCGGATGTCGGAATTGTTGATGATTTTGACATCCCCGGTCAAGTCTTCAATCTTGGTGGTGCGGATTCCAATGCCCTTGACGGTTCCCCGGAACCCATCGATTTCAACGACGTCCCCCACTTGAAAGTCCTTTTCAAAGATGATGAACAACCCGCTGATGACATCTTCGATCAGACTTTGCGCACCGAAGCTGACGGCCAATCCGAGAATGCCGGCCCCGGCCAACAAGGTGGCCGTTTGAACTCCCCATGCCGATAGGATCATGAACAATCCGACGATGACCGCCGCGTATTTGATGATACTGTTGACAATGATGCCGATGGTTGCGGATTGTTTTCCGACTTTGGTGAAGGTGGAAATGAGAAAACGAAGAACGTGACTGATGACCCACAGAAAAAAGAGGATGGTCAGGCTTTCCAGGACTTTGACATAATTGTTGCGGAAAAAGGTGACGATGTCAAAGAACCGCCCGATCGTATCGGCCACAAGCCGGGCAAAAGCCGTGTCGGGAAACAAAACTCCCGCCAAAGCGGCGATCAAAACGAAAAGGAGAATTACCCCTGCCACGACAAACGTGGCGATTTTGCTTTTTTGAGACTTGAATTGCATTTTTTTCCATTCGATTTTCTTCATTGTTGGCCTCCATGGGAACCTAAAGTGCCCTAATTTGTCCGTTCATTGCAAAAGATCAGGGATGAATCGATTCATATTCCGCCAAGGACAGAGAATACGAGATGGTATCGGAGAGGACCAAATATCCTTCGATCCGAATCACGAACGAGCCTGCGGGAATCGGGATCGATCCGTGGGTTTCCCCACCGTTTTCTCCCACCGGCTCAATGGTCAACGAACCATAAGAGAACCATTGTTCTCCGCCGTCGGGCAGCACCGTGTAGACTTGCCAACTCACTTGACGGAGTTGGTCATCGGGATCTTCGATCACTCCGTAAACGTTGACCAATCCGGATTCTTCGACAAACGTCCAAGTCGTCTGGAAATCGCCCAAAGTCGCGGCTGGCAGCGATTCGATGATGCGACTGACGGGCAGTGAAGAATCCGGATCGACATATCGGGCTTGTAATTCCAACCGGTATTCAGTGGATGGGATTAAGCCGGTCACCCGGACTTTCGTATGGGGTTCGCCGTATTCCGTTTCGGTTTTGGTCGAGAGGGGGATGGTCTGAACCACCCGACCGTCTCGGCTCACCAACAAATCATATTCGACGAAAGTATGGCGGGAATCAGGATAAAAGACGACTTCGATGGCCCGACGCTCGGCGGAACGGACATAAAGCGATGTGTACAACTTGAGCGGGGTGGAAAAAGCGGTTTGATCCAGTAGAACCGTCTCCCCATCCAACGTCAACGCATAAAAACGCAAATAGATTCGGGCATTTTCGTCGGGAAGACCGTTGAGAAGATATACCCCGGGGCGACCGTCCTCGGGTTCGAGCGGATGGAACTCGTCGTCTCCGGGCGGAATGGGATTCTCTTCCGCATACCCGACGGCGCCTTCCAACCAGGTTTCTCGATAGGACCCTACGGGGTCCACCACGAGCGTGTTGATCCGATAAAACAACAGCGTCCATTGTTCCTGCGGAGTTTCGGTTTTCCACAATTCGTGCCCGATGATCCTCCCCCCCGATTCGGGAAAGGGAATCAAGGTTTCACGGGCGAGATAACCGGGGCCGAACCCTTGATCCGCCAGAATCGTGATCGTAAAGGTTTTCCCGGGAGGGAGATCCGAGAAAGCCCCCGAATCGAGTCCGGGAGATAGGTTCCGTTCTTCCGAATATAACGGCGCTTCCAACCGGATCTTCAGGGTGCCCTCCAAGATCGCTTGATCGGCGTCACGAACCGAAGTTTCGAAATAAATGGCGTTTCCGAAAGTTTCCAAACGGAGAAATTCAGCAACGGGAGGCGAGGGCATAACGAAAGCGACCACAACGACGACCGCGGTCACCGCAAACGAAGCGAGCCAACGCAGGATTTCTTGTCGCTTTCGCTGATCGGATGTGCGTTTGGCCCAACGTTCATGACGATTCATTTCGTCCACCTCCTTTATTTTTTCATTGTAGCACCTTTATCGGTCACTGACAACCCGGCCATAAAAAAAACACTCCGGAAAAGGAGTGTTCACGAAGCCAGAGTGGCGAAAATGAGAAAAACGATGATGACGAGGAAAACCCCCATGACCGTGTAATAGATGATTTTTCGCCATGGAATCGGATTCTTGTTCGTTCGGGGTTCGGGTTTCGTCTCCGATACGGTCTTTTTTGAACTCATTGGCTTCCTCCCGGCGGTCCAAGACCGCCCTCATTGCTATTCATTGTATCCTGTGTCGGTGATGTTTTCAAGGTTTTTATCCGTCGGGTTTTTCCGAATCGGACTCCGACCAAGCGGAATTCTTTGCCTCCAACCATGCTTCCAACGGTTGAAGCAAGAGGTCTTTCTGCTCTTGAGCGATGACCAAACGATATCCGCGAACGAACCAATGCCCGGGCAGTTTTTCTCCAAAAATCCAAACGATCGAAACGGTAGCTCCTTTTCGTCGAGGCAACCATTCCGTCTTCACTTCCACGAGAATCAAGTCTTTCGATGCGAGTCGAGCGATGGGGCGATTCGGGCGGTGGATTTCGATGCCGTCATCATCGATGATCCAAGTAAGGCCTTTTTGTCGGAAATTGGCGAGGAACACCCGCAAAAACGACCATACATAGGGAACCCCGGCGACCAGAAAGTAGGCCCCAAAATGAGCTTGAGAAACGAAGTTGGGATCGAATAGTCCGGCGATCATCACCACCGCTCCCCCGAGGGATCCCAACAGGAAAGCCCGAAGGAAGGCCTGATGAAACGAAAGCGGAAGGGCGTGAAAGATCCTGTTGTCCTTTTCCATGGCCTTCATCGTCAATCAATCCGTAATGCCGTAAATAACGGGACGGCCGAGAGGGTTCCATGTTTCCACCCAACCACCGGGTTGGGCGGAGGCGTAGGAACGAATCGTCACATTCGTACAGCCCGCAAATGCTTGTGCTTCGATCCAGTAGAGAGTCGCGTTCAATGTGACCGTCTGCAACGTATGGCATCCCGAAAACCCTCCATATCCGATCCGGGAAGCATCCAAAACCACCACATCCGTGAGTGTGGCCGGAAGCACAGCGGTGTAAAGCCCTTCATACTGCGAGGTTTGTTCGACGGCCACGCCCCCGGAAAACGCTCGCGTACCGAAGATGTACCCGAAAAGACTGGCTCGGGTGATGACCCAGCGAGCCCCGCCGACAAACGGAACTTCAACCTTTTCCAAAGCCGAACACCCGCTGAAGATTCCTTCCCCGATGGCGATGCAGCGCGACGTGATGCGAACTTCGGTCAGCGATGTACAGTTTCGGAAGGCATCGTCATAGATTCGATACGTAGAATCCTCCCCATTTTCCGGGAAACCGAGGAAAGATAGAGAAGCACAATTCAAAAAAGCATTTTGATAGATATCGGTGATCGTGGTCGGGAAGGTGAACGAGCGGAGGGCACCGCAGTCCATAAACGCCATTTCCCCGACTTCTTCCAACCCTTCTGGCACCGTGACGGTTTCCAATCGGACACAACCCGCGAAGGCCGAATCATGAAGGGTGATCAAAGAGGAGGGAAACGTGATCGAAACGAGATTGACGCATTCGGCGAACGCTTGGTCCCAGATTTGTTCGACGCCTTCTCCCAAGATGACTTCGCGCAAATTTTCACAGTGATAAAACGCTTGATAGTCGATCCATTGGACCGATCCCGGAATTTTCACGGTCTCCAGCCACGGATCGTTCTTGAAGGCCTGTTCGTAGACGAAGGTCACGGGAATTCCCCGGTATTCGGATTGAATCACGGCGTTTTTGATCTTTCCTCGATATCCCGTCATCGCCACGTTCTGTTCATCGACGATTCGGTAGAATATTTTCGGAGAAGTCAGTCCCAAATAGATCAAAAAGCCCATCAAGGCCGCGCATAACAAAAGAAAGAGCCAACGGAGGATCTTTCTGGAGTGATTCGGGCGGCGGATGATGATGACATTCATGTCCGTTTTCCTTTCTGGGAAAAAATCGTGAAGCAGAAAAACAAAAATCAATACGTATTTATTATAAAACGGTCCGACCGATTTCGCAATTCTTTTCCCTTTTTTCGGGACTGGGAACGAGGATTTAAGGTTTTCGGGTCAATTCCGGAACCGCCGCGGCCAAGGCATCGGAAACGACGGAATACCCGTTTGCGTTTAAATGCAATCCGTCGACGGAATACTCCGCCCGAAGCGAATCACCATCGGAAAGCAGATCATGAACGTTCACAAAGGCATAACCGAAAGATTCGGCCAAGGCTTGAATTTGCGGATTAAGGGCATCGATGTCGTCCCAAAAAGCCGACAGGTCCCAAACCGAAGGATTCGTCGGGTACAACGATTCCACATAGACCTTACATTCGGGGAGGGCGGCTTGAAGCGTTTGCAGGATCTCTTCCAATCGCGCCAATATCGTGGTGGGAGATACTCCGGAATGCAGGTCATTGACCCCGATCAGCAAAATGATCACCGCAGGGGAAATCGCGATCACGTTGGCTTCCAAGCGTCGAATCACGCCCGCGGTCGTGTCCCCGCCGATCCCACGATTATACAACACGAGGTCGCTTTCGAAATAATCGGAAACCGGATAACCTTCGGTCAGACTGTCGCCCAAGAAAACGATTTGCCCGCTCGATGCGTCGGCGTTTTCCGTCACATATTGATTGTACAAAAGATCCCAATGGGACAATTCGTCGAGAGTGACGATGTCGATCATCCATATCAGAAGAGAAATAAAGGCTGCCCCCGCGAGTACCCATCCAATCCGGCGCTTCCATCGAGGTGTATCCGGCCGACCGACCTTCAGTAACCGATCCATAGACCCACCAACAAAAACAACACCGACAAAGCCATCGTCGCCATCTGCAGCAGAATCGTCCATCGAAACCATTTTCCATATCCGATTCCCACGATCGACAATCCGATGAGCAACACCCCGTTCGTTGGAAAGATGACATTGGCGAACCCATCTCCGAACAAAAAGGCCAAAATGGCAATTTCCTTGGTATACCCCAACAGCGAGACCAACGGAATCAGAATGGGAATCACCAAATAGGCTTTGGCGGATGCCGAACCGATAAAGAATTCCAAGACCAATACGAGAACGAAAATCAACAGGATTCCCGCTTCCGGAGTGACTCCCGAAAGCGACTCGGACAAGTAAAACAGAATGGTATCCATGATTCCCCCGGCGACGATCACGTACTTCACGCTGGCGGCCAACAGAATCAAAACCACCGCCGGCGCCACGGAAAGCGCTCCGCGGCCGAAATGCCGCAAGGCTTCCGAGAAACGACCGGTCACCTTGGTTCCGGCGATCAGCCCGCCCACCAAAAACGTTAACGCAATGAAAGGAATCGTCGGAATCGATAAAACCCCCGTCAATTCCAAAATCGACAAAACCAAAATGAGGAACAAGGTCACTCCGAACATCCAGACAAACGCCGAAAAGGCGGTTTTTTCGGTGGTTTCGGGTAGCGCTTCGCCTTCTTGAAGCCGCCCGGACTGAGTCAAATCCGCTTCATAGGTCAGACTTTTCCGAGGATCCTGGTCGATTCTTTTTGCATAACGAACCAAGAAGGTCGACAACAGCAGATACATTACGACAAAAATCCCCAAGCGAAAACCACCACCGGCCAATAACGGAACCCCGGCCAACTCCGAAGCGATCCCGACAGTAAAGGGATTGGTTATTCCGGAAGCGAAACCGAAGCCGGCGGCGAGCACCGTCATCCCCAAACCGATCATCGTGTCCCACCCTAAAGACAAAGACAGCAGGATCATGATCGGCAACAAGGCCACGGATTCTTCAAAAATGCCGAAAAAGGCGCCGAAAACCATGAAAAAAAGAACAATCCAACGCAAAAGGGCATATTTCCGGTCTTTGAACTTGGCGATCAGGCGTTTGAGGATCGCCCGGATACCGCCGGTTTTTTCCATCAAAGTGAAGGTCCCACCAAGAATAAGCAAAAACAAGGAGATCATTACGATCGACAGACCGTCTGAAGACCCTACCACGAGAATCGGAGCCAAGACCCACTTCCAGATCGGCAATCCCGAAACTGAAAGATCATAGGCAAAAGTACCGGGGATCACGAGCCCGTCCGCATCGTAGGCGTACGATCCGGCGGGAATGAAGAAGGTGAGCACTCCGGCAAGGACGACGAGCGTCACCAAAACGAAGGCTACATTCAAGAAACTTTTTTTCGAGATTTGGATCAGCGCTTTCGGATTCATGAATTCTCTTCCTTTTCCTACCGTCATTGGTTTTATGATACCATAAACTCCCAAGGCATGACAGCGGATATCAGAAAAAAACATTTCCCGTTCTGGAGTCGAAAAAAATCCAAGTAATAAAGGAGCAAAAAAAGGAGACATTTTTGATCCCGACTGCTTTCACATCCTTTTTTTTGACCTAATATTGGGAAAATTACTAGATTTCGACCTCAAAATAGGACAAGATGAGGGTTTTAAAATCAGCAATCATCTCTGACCACGAAATCCCGAAAGAATATTCAAAAGTTCCATTTGAGTTGTAGTCTCCAAAAAAAATACAATCATCATCGTTTACTTGGGATACCGTGATAAGGATGAAACCGCCATCTTGATATGTAATGAGAATTCCTTTTCCATTTGGCGAGCTGACAATTTCTGGGAAGGTGCCGGCAATTCCCCCCATTTCGGATAACTCACTTACGAAGTTCCCAAATTCATCTGAATTCAGGGTTTCCAGAATAATCAGTTTTTCAACATTGTATTGTTCATTCTGAGATGGGTTTTCTTCATTTTGTGGATTAACATAGTTTATCAAACTTATTTGTACGATTTCGGAAGTATCTCGATCGTGTAGGTCATACAGGAAGTATTGACGTTCGAGAGAAAAAACCCCACAAGAAAAAAGCGAAAAAGATAGACAGAGGATCAACAAAAATAAGAATATTTTTGGCGATTTCATAATATCCATCTCCTCATTTTTTTCGTTATCACAAAATCCATTTTCCATTTCCCCAATCCGTTGCCCATCTTTCAAACCATCTGGTTTTATGTTTTTTCGGTGTAAATGTGGCACTAATAAGGGATGGAATGCCAATTGTCGTTATATATATATACCCATCCCCAATAATTGTTGTTGTTTGAAATGCACGTATTCATGCAATAATGTTTATCGGTATTTTTCCCCCGACCCAGACCAATAGAAAAAAGTGTCGTTCCTCCACCTCCGTTATTTCCAAATCGATACACAAACACGCCTTTGTAAAATGAAATATCATTTGACTGCAAAGCGGCATATTCATCATCGTTATATGGGTTCCATGAAATAAATCCCATATCTGATTAAATTGTACTACTAAAGACAGATGCAACCAACATTGCCCCATATAAAGTCATACTTAGGGAGGATAGTGGAGCAGAAGAAACCACCGGCAAAAACAGAAGGGGTGCAGTTGCTACAGTAAGTGCCGCTGCTACCACCGTAATCAAGATTCCTCCGAGAAATCTTCCAACATCCTTTAGCCATTCCGGGCATAATCCGTCGCTGTCCGAATACATTACTGGATTATTGGCGCAATAAGCGTACATGTTGGTGGAAAGGATGTCTCCTGTTGCGCCCAACATTCCATCTGCATTCAAGAATCTCCCAATTTGGGGATTGTAGTAGCGGCTGTTGAGATAGTACATCCCGATGAGCTTATCATAACGGTAGCCACGGTATTTATACGGGTTGACGTATCCAATCGTTTCACTCGGCGTTTGAAAAACGATATTGCCATATGCGTCATACGAATATTGAACGATGGTGGTCCCGCTGCTATTTACGATATGGGTGATGTCTCCCATTTGATGGCGGAGATAAAAGTAGTCATTCCCGGCGTCACCATCGGTCACGTTGCTATCATAGTTGAAACCGATTAATGATCCGTCATAATCATATATAAATAGTATACCATACGTTCCGTCGGTTTCATAGATGACCTTTTCACCATTCAACTGATACTTGATGGTGCTGGTCAAGACCGCCGTTCCACCATAGTAGGTATAGATTTGCTGCTGGGTGCGGTATCCTTGATCATTATATTTGTAGCGGATTTCAAACGCGGAACTGTAACTTCCATATTGGACAATGATTTTGCTTAATTGCCGGCCACTCCAGGACAAGGATGCACCATAATAGGTAGTCCCATTGAACAAGAAATTGGTGATATATTCTGGGTTCCCAAGGGCATCATAGGTGTATTGTTGTTGGGTCACCATGGGCTGAGCCACCCCGTTGACATAGGAAATCGTGCCGTAGTTGTAGAGTTGATCCTCCCAGTTATCATTGTAGTTGTAATGAGTGTGGTTTTGTGGAACGATGGGAACCGGACCCGGGGTCCCAACCTGGAAAACGATACGGAAGACGATTGTATAGTACATTTCGTCGGTTGCGGTGTACTGGCGATAATAATAACCAGCTACCGACGTGTCGAGATTGTCAAATGTCATCGTCGTGGTCATTCCCGGAATGGGATATTCATGATCAAAATCCCATTCGTCATGATAGGTAAATGATAGCGACGGGGTTTGCCCCACATTCAAAAAGTATCGGTTTTGATAGGTTTTATTTCCGTTGTAAATCACATACCCATCATATTGACCAATATTTGACTGATAGTATGACGGAACGGTGGGGTTCACCGTATCGTTATCGTTTTGTCCGTACAAGTAAGTCTTGACGTCGGTTCTGTTTCCCCTCAAATCATAATAGTAAAATTTGGGATAATTCGTGGATCTTTCGCTTTTCGTCCGTTGACCCTTTCGGTTCCGTGCGTTTGGTGATTCCTTTCTCTTCCTGATAAGTTTGAAGATTGTTCTTCCGCCGGTGGTCTCTCACCCATCGGCACACCGTGTTCGCATCGATTCCCCGTTCTTCCCCCACCGACGTCGCGGACTTCCCCGACGACAAAATATGCCGGACCATCCGTTCCCGCATTTCTTCCGTATACTTCGAGTTATTGCTTGGCATGGTTGAGTCATCTCCTACCTATACATTTGGTACTACGACCCTCTCATTAATTTCCATACCAATCCACCTTCAAAAACGCTTGAAAATCCGTCATTTTCCGTCAATGCGGGATTTCAACCCACCATCAAAAAAGCGCCATTTACCGCATTCGGTAACTGGCGCTCTTCATATCCCGTGTTAACATTTGACCTTTACTTCTACCCAAAACATTTCGCAAAAAAAAGGGGCTGACGCCCCTAAAAAGGTAAATGGTCGGAAAGACGGGATTTGAACCCGCGACCCCTAGACCCCCAGTCTAGTGCTCTACCAAGCTGAGCCACTTCCCGAAACCTGCATTATCTATTTTACCAAAGAATCGCAAAAAGGTGAAATGTTTTTGATTGAAAAATGCATTTTTTCGTTTATTCCCGAAGGGAGAGGGGGACGGAAAACCGTCCCCCGGTCATCTCATCGGGATCGCGCGGTTTTTTGTTTCGATTTCGCCAAGATGATTTCTTTCGATTTCATCAGGCGGGTGATGTTCCCGCGTTCGTTGTCTTCCAGTTTCATCGTGATGTAGTGGATGGCATCCTGCATCTCCGGAATCATGATGAACTCGATGGCGTTGACGCGCCGCCGAGTCTTCTCGATTTCGGTAGCCAATAGGTCGCAGGATTTCTCCAGCGAGGCCAACTCGATCAATGCCGGCAGCAAGTGCGACAATTCAACGACCGAGGTGTCGAGTTCCGAAGGCGTGAAGGCAAATCCGTAGGTCAGGTCGATGGAACCTTGATCCCGGTATTCGATCTTCGGGGTCTTGATGTTCATCACCGATTTCGAGGTGATGGAAAGATCTGCCTGCCGGGAGGGAACCATCAACGCTTCGCGGGTCCCTTCTTCGCTCATTTTCATCCGCGCCGAAGCGAAATGGTTCATGATCTGTGCCAAGGCTTTTTCCACGTCGATTCGCAACGCTCGGGTCCGCTTGATGATGGCCATGAATTGGCGGATCATTTCGTCCTGTTTATCTTTTAGGAGTTTATGTCCCCGCCGGGCGGTGGTCAGCCGTTTCTTCAAACGGTAAAGTTCCATCCGGGTGGGATTGACGGAAAGAGCCATCTTCAAACCTCCTTGGGGAGATATTTTTCGATCTTCTCAAGGCTGATGCGCTTCAGTTCGGTCCGCGGCAGGATCGTCAGGAGTTTCCAACCGATGGACAGCGTTTCTTCGATGGTGCGGGCTTCGCGAACGCCTTGACGGACGTAACGCGATTCGAATTGACCCGCAAACTGAGAATACAGTTTGTCGGTATCGGAGAGAGCGGCTTCGCCCAAAATCGTCGCCAGTTCCTTGGCTTCTTTGCCACGAGCATACGCCGCGAACAACTGGTTCATCGTTTCCGAGTGGTCTTCGCGGGTCTTTCCCGCGCCGATGCCTTTGTCTTTCAAACGCGAGAGCGAAGGCAGGACGTCGATGGGCGGATAGATGCCTTTGAGGTTCAGTTCGCGGGAAAGGATGATCTGGCCTTCGGTGATGTAGCCCGTGAGGTCGGGGATCGGATGCGTCTTGTCGTCTTCGGGCATCGTCAAAATCGGGATCTGGGTGATGGATCCTTTTTTGCCTTTGATACGGCCGGCTCGTTCATAAAGCGAAGCGAGGTCGGTGTACATGTAGCCGGGATATCCCCGGCGTCCGGGGACTTCTTTGCGGGCGGCGGAGACTTCGCGCAGGGCTTCGGCGTAGTTGGTGATGTCGGTGAGGATGACGAGGACGTGCATCCCCAGTTCGTAGGCGAGATATTCGGCGCAAGTGATCGCCATGCGAGGGGTGGCGATCCGTTCGATCGCCGGATCGTTGGCGAGGTTGGTGAACAGAACGGAACGTTCGATCGCTCCGGATTTCTGGAAATCCTTGACGAAGAAATCGGCCTCTTCGAACGTGATTCCGATGGCGGCGAAAACGACGGCGAAAGCCTCGTTTTTGCCTTTGACCTTTGCCTGTCTGGCGATTTGGGCGGCCAATTTGGCGTGCGGGAGACCCGAGCCGGAGAAAATCGGCAATTTCTGTCCGCGGACCAAAGTGTTCAATCCGTCAATGGCGGAAATGCCGGTTTCGATGAATTCCGAAGGATAGTCGCGGGCGACGGGGTTGAGCGGAGTTCCGTTGATGTCGGCGGTTTTCTGGGGAATGATTTCTCCCCCGCCGTCGATCGGACGTCCCATCCCGTCGAACACGCGCCCGAGGATTTCGGGAGCGAGTTTCAATTCGATGCCGCGGCCGAGGAACATCGCCTTGGCATCGGAAATCTTGAGTCCTTGCGAAGAGTCAAACAATTGGACGAGCGCGCGATCCCCGTCGATTTCGAGGACCTTTCCGACGCGTTCTTCCCCGTTGGCTTGGCGGATGCGGACGAGTTCGTCGTATTTCACGCCTTCGACTTTGTCGACGAGCATGAGCGGCCCGACGACTTCGCGAATGGTCTTATATTCCTTAGGCACGGAACTCACCGCCTTTCAGGAGGACCGCATATTCCTGTTCGAGCGCGTCCATGATGATTTTGCTTTCTTCCGCGAAGACGTTTTCGCGGATGTATTTCATCCGACCGATCTTTTCCAGAATTTTCATCTTCGTGATTTTACCATAGGCCACTTCCGCCTTCAAGGCTTCCAATCCCGAATGATACCAAGACAAAATCGCCTTCAGCATCCCATGTTGTTTGGAAAGCGAGGTGTAGGTATCGACTTCATGGAAAGCGATCTGATGCAGATAGTCTTCACGGATCGCCCGCGCGACATCCAGCGTCAGACGGTCCCGGAATTCGAGGGAATCGACGCCGACGAGGCGGACGATTTCTTCGAGTTTGGCTTCTTCTTGGAGAAGATCCATCGCTTCATGAACCTGTTTGGACCAATCGCCTTCGACTTCCGTGTCGAACCATTCGTCCATCGTATCGCCATAGAGAGAATAACTCTTCAGCCAGTCGATGGCGGGAAAATGACGGCGATAGGCGAGCGTGGCCGACAAGCCCCAGAAGACCTTGACGATCCGCAGGGTGGCTTGCGAAACCGGTTCGGAGGTGTCGCCGCCGGGAGGGGAGACCGCTCCGATCGCGGTGACCGCGCCGAAGCGTCCTTCGCTGCCGATGCATTTGACGAATCCGGCGCGTTCATAGAATTCCGCGATCCGGCTGGAAAGATAGGCGGGGTAGCCTTCTTCGCCCGGCATTTCTTCCAAGCGTGAGGACATTTCGCGCAGAGCTTCCGCCCACCGGGAGGTGGAGTCGGCCATGATCGCGACGCGATATCCCATGTCACGGTAGTATTCGGCGATCGTGATGCCGGTGTAGATCGAGGCTTCGCGAGCCGCAACCGGCATATTGGAGGTGTTGGCGATCAAAACCGTTCGCTTCATCAGCGCCTGCCCGGTCTTGGGATCTTTCAGTTCGGGGAATTCCATCAGAACGTCGGTCATTTCGTTTCCACGTTCGCCGCAGCCGACATAAACGATGATGTCCGCATCGGCCCATTTGGCCAATTGGTGCTGAACGACCGTCTTTCCGGATCCGAACGGGCCGGGAATCGCGGCGATCCCGCCGATCGCAATCGGAAAAAGCGTGTCGATGACGCGCTGTCCGGTGACCATCGGTTGCGTGGGAGCCAGTTTGGTCGCAAACGGACGACGTTTGCGAACCGGCCATTTTTGCAGCATCGGGATTTCGATGATTCCGCCTTCGGCCGTCTTCAAACGGGCGATCGGCTGGACGATCGTGGCTTCGCCGGCGAAAATCCATTCCAAGGTTCCCTGAACATTCGGGGGCACCATCACTTGATGCGTGACAACGGTCGTTTCCGCCACCGTGCCCAAAACGTCGCCGCCCTTAAGACGGGCGCCGATCTTGGAAACCGGAACGAAAGGCCATAGGCGCTCGCGGTCCAGTTTCGGGACATCGATTCCCAAGGGGATGCGGTCTCCCGAGGCTTGATAAATGACGTTCAACGGGCGTTGAATGCCATCGAAAATGCCTTCGATGAGGCCGGGGGCGAGTTCGACGGACAGCGGTTCGTCGGTGAAATAGACCGGTTCTCCCGGGCCGATGCCCGCGGTCTCTTCGTAGACCTGGATGGAGGCCATGTCGCCGCGGAGTTCGATGACTTCGCCGATCAACCGCTTTTCGCTGACGCGGACGACGTCGTACATCTTGACGTCTTTCATGTTGCTGGCGACGATCAGCGGTCCGGAGACTTTCGTGATCGTGCCGGTTTTCAGAAGATTTTCGTTATTCATCGGTGGCTCGCTTTCTAAAAAATATCGATGCCGATCGCGCTTTCGACATTGTCGGCGATCCGCTTCAATCCGATTCCCATCGAGGTCTTTCCGGTCGGGATCGGAAGGAGGATCGGGAATGCGGAGAATTGATATTTTTCGATGATGTCGGGGATTCGGACAAACAGTTCTTCGGAAACGTAAATGATTTTGCATCCACCCAGCGAAAGACGGGAAAAGACGGATTCCGCTTCCGCGAGGTCTTTGAGCACGAAGGCTTGGATGCCCACGGCGTTGAACAATAGGATTTCTTCCCCCATCCCGACGATGGCGGTTTCAATGGCTCGATCCATGGGTCCTCCTTCTCTCATTCGAGAAGCTTCGCCATTCCGGCGGAGCCTTCGGCGTATAACAGGCGGAGGTTTTTGGCTTCCGCCGTTTTTTTCAGATAGTAGTAAACGATCGGTCCGATCCCAAAGGGATCGTGCCGATATTCTCCCGAGAGTTCGAGGAGCAGTTGGTCCAAAGCCCCTTCGAGCCCGTCCAGATCACGGGTTTCCCCGTACCGTTTCAAAGCCCGAGTGATCTTTTCACCGTACACGTCTTGGAAAACGCGGGCGAAGAGATCCCATCCCGGTTGGTTCCACGCATCCGCAAGCATTTCTACGGGCAGGCTGCCGCCCGGAAGGATCATCTCCGCAAGCGTCGTCCACTCCCAATGCAATCCGCGGGCGCGGACGAGGGTGACGATGTTGTGGAGATCGGCATATTGCCGATAATAAACTTTCAAAGCCGCCCAGGGAAGGCCTTTGAGCGAACGGAGGACGAAGCGGAACACCGCGGAATCGATTCCGGCAGACAACGTCTTGGCGGAACCGGGGGCGGTCGCTAAGTTCCTTACCTCTTCCCATAAAGGCAAAATCCAGGCAGGAATCACGGTCGGGTCTTCGGTTTCGACGGCTTGGACCCAAAGTTCCGCAGGCAAAGCCCCGAGGGTCGAGAGACGTTCGGGCCGGGCGATGCCGAACTGCTTTTCTTTCCACAGGATTTTGAGATTGATCGCATCGTTGGGAAGGAAAAAGAGGGCGGTTGCCCGGGGATCGGGGGTGATTTCGTCGATGAGGCGCTTCAGTTCGGTCAGTTCCGAACGGATGAGGGATTCCAAATCCGTTTCCTGGGAACCGTATCCGAATGACGAAAGAACGGCGGGAAATTCGTTACGGTCGGTTTTGGCCAGTTTGGCGTACTTGGCACGATCGAGCAGACCGGATTCGATCGCCTTGACAACGCCGTTGGCGAACGGGAAATCCATGGTCAATCCCGCGGGGCGAACAATATCGCCGCGAGTTCGGATTCATGACGTTCTTTCAAGCCCGCCAAGAGCGCCCGATGCGAATGATCGATGTCGAAGTCGGCTCCCTCAACGAGGAATCCCCCTTCGATCGGCGCAACCTCGGCCGAAAGGATCAAACCGGGTTTCCCCGACAATTCCCGATCGAGTTTCGCCAACCGGGTTCCGCGAGACGTCGCTTCTCCCGCCGAAAAGAGGGCCAGGAACCGGGGACGGTCGAGGGCGGAGGCGATGATCGTCTCCCCGCCCCGCAGATCGTCGGCGGAAAGCGTCCGCACGACGAAAGCCGCCCACTCGGCATCCGAGAGGGCTTGGAGGTTTTTGGCGGCGGCGATTTGAACCTCGTCGATCAGCGACTTCTTCAAAGCCAAAAGGACTTGGCGTTCGGCTTGTTCGAACTCGGTGGTCCGGGTCTTTCGCAAAGAAGCGTTTTTTTCGTCGGTTTTCGCCAAAAGTTCCGCGTTGCGGGCTTCGGCGGCGGCGACGGCGGCGGCCATGGCGGCTTGCGCCTTGGCGTCGCCGGCCTTCAGGATTTCTTTGGCATCGGCGATCGCTTTTTGTTCGATTTTTTGATAAATGGTTTGGGCCATGAGGAATCACTCATTTCTGTCCGACATCAGTCGGTGGTCAAAGATGGATGGTTGAAAATCAGCCGATCTTGATCGAGGTGACCATCAGGATGCTGGCAAGCAAGGCGAGAATGGCGTAGGTTTCGACGAGAGCGGTCATCGTGATCCCTTTACCGACCGAGTCGGGCTGTTTGGCGACCATCATGATCGAAGCGGCAGACATCTTGGCTTGGAAATAAGCGGAGATCGGCAGGACGATGGCCCCGGGCAAACAAGCACCGAGGAATTGCAGCCCTTGCTGGGCGGTGACGGTTCCGGCAGTTCCGCCGAGCAAACCGGTTTGGATCAAAACAAGGATGGCAATGACGAACCCATAGATGCCCTGGGTTCCGGGAAGGGCTTGCAGGATGAGCATTTTCCCGAAGAGCTCGGGTTTTTCGCTGGTGACGCCGGCAGCCGCTTTACCGGCCAATTGGACGCCCATGGCGGATCCGAGGCCTCCGAGGGTGGCGACGAGCGCGGCGCCGAGGACCGCGTAGAACAGTCCCAACGTTTCGACTTCAATGGCTAAGAACATGATGATTTCCTCCTAAAGGTCTTTCTATCGTTATTTTTTATATGGTTTCGTTGACGGGGTCAACGTGATTCCATTGATTTT
>Ga0116154_10000881_pt1 | contig 29247 bp, 27 predicted proteins | sample AD_UKC030_MetaG_FD_89898 | JGI IMG/M metagenome (GOLD analysis project Ga0116154, IMG submission 89898) | Active sludge microbial communities of municipal wastewater-treating anaerobic digesters from USA - AD_UKC030_MetaG | ecosystem: Engineered > Bioreactor > Anaerobic > Digestate | place: USA... | reverse complement strand
TGAACGACGGCGATTCCATGATACTGGGGGTGCTTCTCGACCTGACCGACCAGATGAAGACCCCGATCAAGACGACATACCGGTCGATCGCAGACAGCGCGGGACTGCAGATCGTGGAGGCGTATCACTCCATACAGTCCCTGCACCGCAACCGGATAATCGAGTATAAGCCGTCGGGCGATTATGTGCACATTTCATTCAAAGAGATCGACGAATCGATAGAGGAGATATCGCTTGCCTACCGGAACGCGAAAAAAATCAAGCTCCTGGAAGAACAGGTGGCGCATATCAACCGGCGGAAATACGTGCCCGCCGACGATCTCTTCGATATCATGTATCCGATGATCGGCAGGCTGGTCGCTGCGAAAATCGCCGAGGCGCTCAGGCTCATGGTCGACTACATCAACGAAAGGCTCGAGTCTTCGCTCAGCTGGCGGATGTGGCTGTACCGTATCGAATCGTTCCGCACGAAGGTGCCGCTCGCCGAGATAATCCTGCGCGAATCGCTTCCGTATTATATCGACGAAATTTTTCTCATCGAGAAGAAGACCTCGCTGCTGCTGGGCCACTCGTCGCGAACCGGGGGTGAAAACATCGACAAAGACCTCGTCGGGGGGATGATGGCCGCGATCAACGATTTCATCAGGACCTCGTTCAAGGCGGGCAAATCGGGATTCAGCGAGCTTCATTTCGAGCAGTCGAAAATCATGATCGCCGAGAGCGTGTATTTTTACGCCGCGTTGGTCGTCAACGGCGCGCCCGACATCGGGTTCATGGAAGCGGTGAGCGAGCTCGTGAGCACGGTACACGTCCTTTACCGCAGGCAGCTGAAAAATTTCAACGGATCGATGGCGGAGCTCGCCGGAATCGAAAAGCCGCTCGCCGAATTCATAGAAAAGACAAACGCGCCGCGGGCCGCGGACTCGGGAAACAGACACTACCAGAAACTCAAGATCGCCGGTGCGATTGTCCTGGCGGCGCTGATCGGCCTCATAACGTGGAAGGGATATTCGTGCTACCGGGATTCGAGGCTGGAAAGCCTGATTGCGGAACGAATCGAAACCGTTCTCGCGCCGTATACCCATGACGTCGAGGTCGATATCGACGGAGACACGGCGATGGTGGCCGGCACGGTCGATTCACGGACCACAGCCGAAAAAATCAGCGGCATTATCAGGGAGAACGGCGGTTTAAAGACCGTGGAGAATAACGCGGTCATCACCGATTACCGCAGCGTGCTGCGGCTTCGCGACGAAATGAAGGCACTCGATGTTAAGCTGCAGATGTTCCAGCTCGTCGCGGTAAGGCAGGACCTCGAAAAGATCGTGATCCAGTTTCCAGCGGGATCTGCAAGGGTGGATGAGGCCCAGAGACTGCAGATACGCAGGATATACGAAATACTCTCTCCATACCCGGCGATCCATGTCGACATCGTGGCCTTCAACGATCCCACCGGCGGGATCGAGGTGAACAGGAGGCTCGCGCAGGGCAGGATGGAGGCGGTCAGCGGATCCCTGAAAGGCATGGGAATAAACGGGGACCGTCTGCATATCATGGATTTCTCGCCGAACATTCTTGAATCCGACCCGCGGTTCGCGGAATTCAGGGACCGCAGGGGCATAATGCTTTTCGCGAAGTTCGAGGACTGACCGGGCCCATCGCGCTCTTTTCCGGGTATGTAATCGATGCCGCGGATGCCTGGATTCGGAAGGACGTTTTTTTGTTGCAATTCAGGGGAGAAAATGTATGCTGCAAATCAAAGCCGGACAGCCGCGAATGCCGTCTCCTTTATCGGCAGCTGCAGCAGGCTGTCCGGGCTGAGAATCCGCATGTTTTCAATGCCGGCGATCAGGACAGGCGATGGGTGATTCCGATTTTAAATACAAGGTGGTAATGCTCGGCGATATCGGGGTCGGCAAGACCAGCCTCGTCAAGCGTTTTGTCCATGACATTTTCGACGATCTTTATCTCACCACCATTGGCGTCAAGGTGTCGAAAAAAAATCTCGTCCTGAACGATGACGGCTCTGCGAAAAAGTGCGACATGCTCTTGTGGGACATCGGCGGCCTCACCGATTTCAATGTCATGATCGACCAGTACCTCCAGGGGGCCAGCGGCGCCGTTGTCGTCGCCGACCTTACGCGGATGGCGACCGTATCGGTCCTGGTGCCCCTGGTCGCGCAGTACCGGTCGGTCAACCCGGACGGTTCGCTCGTCATCGCCTTCAATAAATGCGACCTGGTTTCAAACGATGATTTTTCGGCGTTGGGCGGATCTCTCGAGTCATATATAAGGCCTTTCGAAGCGCGCTTCAATGCCGGGGTTTTCGGCACGAGCGCTAAAACAGGAGAAAATGTCGAATCCATGTTCACCTGTCTGGCGAGGAAAATCTCGGGGTTCGGCCGGCGACCGGCATGAACGTAATGGCGCGAATTTAGCTTTGTACGAAAAAAAATGGGGAAGGTCCCTAAGTGAAGGATGATGTAGGCAGGCTGCTTCTTGACCGCTTCCGGATTTACCACGGCCTGGTAGACCGGGACCTTCGCGTCCGCTTCAGGAACCCCGCGTTCTTTGCGTACATCGGGAGAGATCCGGTCAAAGGGTGGACCGACCTTCTGGACCTCTTCCCCGAGGTCGTGGGCCTCGAAAAGGAGATCGGCCTTGTAATCGAGGGAACACGCAGCGACTACAGCGTGGTGAGCGTCAACCGCGATTCGTCCGAGGAAATATTCTTCAATCTTTATTTTATCAGGAATTCCAACGCCGACGGCACCTGCCTCATCGTGGTCAGGGACCTGACCAAGGAGCTCCTGTACCGGCAGGTGCTCCAGCAGAACAAAAACGAGATCGAAATCCTGCAGCACCGTCTCATCGAAAAAAACGAGGACCTCGACATGACCAACCGGGCCCTGATCAAGAGCCGCGACGAGATGGAGGAGCTGAACCGCAGCCTTGAAAAGAAGGTGCACGAGCGGACCAGACAGCTCGAGGAGAGCACCATGCTGAGCCAGCGCCTCTTCATGCAGACCGTAAAATCGCTGATGTACGCGCTTGAACAGAGGGACGCCTACACGTCAGGGCACCAGCAGCGGGTCTCGAACCTCGCGTGCGCGATAGCAAGGGAGCTCGGCCTTGACGATTTCACCCTCGAAGGAGTGATGGTTGCGGGCAATCTCCATGATATCGGCAAAATCTACGTCCCGAGCGAATTTCTCACCAAGCCGGGGAAGCTCTCTGACGAGGAATTCAGCGTGATCAGGACCCATCCCCGGGTCGGGTTCGAGATTTTGAAGGACATCGAGTTTCCCTGGCCCGTGGCGTCGTATGTGCTCCAGCACCACGAGCTTCTCGACGGGAGCGGCTATCCCTACGGCCTCGAGGGAGACGAGATAAGCTTCGAAACCAGGATACTTACCGTGGCCGACGTGGTCGAGGCCATGGCCACTTCGCGGCCGTACCAGACCTCGCCGGGGCTCGATTATGCGCTCGACGAGATCCGGCGCTACAGCGGGATCAAGTACGACTCGAAGGTTGTCGAGACCTGCATCAGGCTTTTCAAAACAGGCGCTTTCAGCTGGGCTCCGCTGTATTGATCCCGGCCGTTTTCGCTTTCAATGTGCCGGTACTGAACCGCATTCCTGTTTCCATCTGTTACAATACTACGATGTCTGATATGCGACGTTCACAATTCGAAGGGAGGGGTCCCTCCGCATATAGTTGACAGAAGGTCCAGGTCATGACTGATGGCGATGATGCCGGATCCCCGGTTCTTCGCGAATGTAATCACGGTGTCCCATATCTGGGCCTGGGTTATCGGGTCAAGCATGGATGTCATCTCGTCCGCGATGATGCAGCGGGTGGCCGGATTGAGGATGCGCGCGACGGCGATGCGCTGCAGTTCGCCGCCCGAAAGTTCATGCGGGTATCTCTCAAGCCACATGGGATGTATCCCCAGCGACAGAAGCAGCTTTTCATCCGGCATGCCCATCCCCGCCTCACCAAGGACTTTTTTTATCTTCCAGCGAGGGTTCATCGCGGTTTCGGGGTGCTGAAAAACCAGCTGAACCGGACAGTATTCTTTTCCGGGCAGGGGCATCCCGTTTAAGAGGACCGATCCTGTTTCAGGCTCCAGGTATCCGGCGGCGATCCTGGCCAGGGTCGTTTTGCCTTTGCCGCTTTTCCCGGTGATCCCGATCATTGCCCCTTCCTTAAGATCGAGGTTTATTCCATCCAGTATCCGGGGTTGTGATGCCCCGTAGCGGAACGATATGTTTTTCAATTCAAGCATGATGGCACCACACATCTCCGTTATTAATTCTCTTTCTATCGGGTCTGCTTGTTTCACACAGTTCGTTTTTCCGGGAGCATCGCTCTCCGTACACGCACCCGGCGGGGATCATGTCCCCGAACGGGTTCAACCCTGCGACCGGGACAAACCCGTTTTCCGGAAGGCTCGAGTAAAGATCCTTTGTGTAAGGATGTCGCAATTTTTCAGGATGTTTAAAATCTTCAGGTGCGGCTATCTCGAGTGTGGTGCCCCCGTAGAAAACTGCGATGCTATCGGCGTATTTAAGCGCTGCCCTGATGTCGTGAGTGATCAGGAGCACGCCCTTGCCTTCGCTGGTCAATTCTTTGAGGACTCGAAGGGAGTCGTCGATCGCGTTGCGGTCAAGGCCCGTGGTCGGTTCGTCGGCAATGATCAGGTCGGCCCCGGAGACGGTTGCGGCCGCGATCAGCACCCTTCTTGCCATGCCTCCCGAAAGCTGGAAGGGGAGTAATCCCCCGACATTATCCGCCAGGCCGTATTTATCGAAAGCATCATTCATCATGATGCCGGCCTTTGCCGTGCTACCGGTATTCAAAAAAGCGGCCCGTTGAATGTTTTTTTTCACGCTCTCCAGGGGATCGAGAAATGCGACCGACTGGGGGACAAGGGCTATTTCATTGCCCCTGATCCTTTTCTTTCTCGATTCGGTCAGGCGGCTTCCCTTGAACTCGATGTCTCCAGTCAATTTTGCGTTGGATGGCAGTATGCCGAGAATCGCATGGGCAAGCAGGCTCTTCCCGGCCCCGCTTGATCCTATGACCGCGACCATTTCACCGGTATGGACGGCGATGTTGAAATCCGATATGATTTTCAACGGGACCTTGCGAAACGACATTCCGCCGTACCGCGAGAAGCTGAGCGAGAGATTTTTTATATGCAGCATGATTACTCCTGCTTTGTCCTGGGATTCAGCATCCTTGAGGCGTTTTCCCCTATCACGTCGAAAATTTTCACCAGGGCCACGAGCGCGGCGCCGGGGAACAGCGCGAGCCACCAGTAACCGGTCGAAATGTGCCTCATCGATTCCGAGAGAAGCACGCCTATGCAGGGCCGGTCGGGGGTCATTCCGAATCCCAGGAATGAAAGCCCTGCAGCGTGAAGAATCGCGTGGGGAAACATCAGGATGAGGCCTATAAGGAACTGGCTTGAAACATGAGGCAGCATGTGATGGGCCATGATCCATCGCCTTGACCTGCCGAGCCTGTACGACATCATGATGTAATCCGATCCTTTCAGCTGCAATATCTCGGCCCGGATGATCCTTGCGAGCCTCGACCAGTGCGACACGCACACGGCGATGACGATGCCTTTGAACCCGCCGCCGAGGGTGAACGAGACCAGTATGAGAAGCACAATATGCGGAACACTTAAGAAGGCGTCGATGAGCAGCGCGACAATGGCATCGACCTTTTTCCCGAATACGGCCGCCGCGAGCCCCATAATGACAGCGATGAGCGAACTGCCGATGGCCGACATGATCCCGATGTGGAAACTCATGCAAAGACCCTTCGTGATCCGTGTAAACATGTCCCGGCCCAGCCAGTCCGTTCCAAGGATGCTTCCATGTCCGGGCGCCAGATATCTTCTGCCCAGGTCGGTCCCGAGCCCGGTTTCGTCGATCATGGCATTCAGGATGAAAAGCGAGCAGAGCAGTATCAGGCATGCCGTGATTGACGCCGCCGACTTTTGCCTCGGATTTGGCAGGGAGACCAGTCTAATATTCATTGATTTTCTCCATGTGCCTCATTCTGGGGTCGATTACCGTGTAGAGATAGTCGGCTGCGGCGTTACCGAAAAAAATGAAAATCGTGGTGAATATCGTAATGCCCAGGAGCAGCGGCACGTCGCCCCGTATCCCTGCATCCACCGTCGCCTTGCCGAGCCCTGGGTAACCGAAGACCTGTTCAACCAGGACCGAACCGCCGAATATTTCGTTCAACGACGAGAAATGCAGCGATATCGCCGGAAGAAGCGAATTGCGCAGGACGTGCCGGAGTACTATGCCGAAGGCGCTCTCGCCCCTGGCGCGGGCGTACAGGATATAGTCGCTCTGCATGATCTCGACGGTCTTTTTCTTGGTGTGCAGCGCAACCCCGGCGATGCTGATGACCGAAAGGGACGCGCAGGGCAGCAGCATGTGGTGCAGCCTCTGCGCAAGCGTGATTTCTCCGGCCGGTATTCCCGGAGGGGTCGATCCGCTGACCGGGGTCCATTGAAGCATGACCGAAAAGAACACGAGAAGAATGATGGCGATCCAGAACACGGGCGCCGACGCCAGGACGAAGCAGTACAGGTCGATGATTTTCGATACGGCCCTGCGGTGCCAGACGCCCGAGATTATTCCCAGCGCGAAACCGAGAATTCCCGAAAGAACCCATGCAGCAGCCATAAGGCCGAGGGATACGATAAATCGTTTCCCGATCACGCTCGCGACCGGTTCGTTGAATATCATGGATGTTCCGAGATTGCCGCGCACGATCTGGCCGGCCCATCTGATAAAACGCTCCGCAGGCGGACGGTCGAGGCCCCATCGTTCGGCGATGAGCGTTCTCTGCTCCGTGCCGATCTGGTTCGCATCGGCCCCGATGTACGCCCTTACCGGGTCGACCGGCGAATTCTGGACCAGGACGAACGACATGGCGCACACAAGGCACATGACCATCGCCAGTCTGAATGTCTTTTCTCCCAGAAACGCGGCGCTTTTTCTGATGGATGCCGTCTGCCTGGAGATCACTTTGTGAACCTCCATTTTTCTATGTTAGCCGTGATCGGCCATCCGTGCCCGTGCGGCTCGATCATGGACGCGCCCACGTCCAGCGTGTCTGAAATGAAATATACATGCGTGAGGTTGACGAGCCAGGCCCATGCCGCGTCGCCCCTGACCGACATTCCTGTTTTGCCGTCCCACTGGGCGAGCTTCCAGTAACGGTTGGATTCTTCAACGGTCGATGAGCTCATGGCTTTGTCGAGATACCTGTCGACTGTGGGATTACGGTAGAAACCCGCGTTGAGCTGTTCGATTCCCGCGAATTTACCGTGAAAAAGATTGTACATCTCCTCCGGGCTGTGGCTGCCGTATCCGTACAACACGGCGCAGGAATGATTGAGCCTCAGGATTTCGTCCGAGCTTTTCCCGGCAACGTTGATTTTAATGCCGATTTTTTTCCCCATGTCCGCGCATGCGAGCGAAAGGTTCTGGCGCACGCTGTCGTTGGAGTAATAGAGCAGGGTGAATTCGGCCCTGGTCCCGTTTTTTTCGACTATGCCGTCGCCGTCGGTGTCGACCCATCCCCCGTCTTTCAGGATTTTACGCGCCGTGGCCGGATCATTGTCTTTTATCCGTATCGACGGTTCGTCCCATGGGAGATTGTCGACGATGCCCCAGGCCGGCTCGCCGAAACCTTCAAGCACGGTCGCGGCAAGGAGCCTGCGGTCGACCGTGTAGTTGATGGCTTTCCTGATTGCGATGTCAGAGGTGACATTGTTTCCTATAGAATAACCCTCGGGCGTTTTTTTTCCGGTGTCAGGCACGCAGGGAAACATGATGCCCCTGTTGTCCACGCTCCTGACCGGATGAACCGTCATGCCGGGGATTTTCTGCTTGCCGAGTATCGGAGGCAAAGCCACGACGTGGACCCTGCCTGCCTTCGCCGCGGCGAACGAGGTGTCTTCATCCATGAAAAGAAATATCATTCTTTTAATCGAAGGCTTCATTCCGTAATAATACGGATTGGCCTCCACGATGAGCTGCTGGCCCTCGGTCCAGCTCACGAATTTATACGGCCCCGAACCGACGGGGTTCCGCGCGTAGTTCCTGCCGGTCCTGTGGATGTTTGCGGGCACGATGCCCAGGGTTCTAAGCTTGCCGATGAACCCGATATATGGATATTTGAGCGTGAAGCGTATCCTGTTCGGCCCGACCGCGGCCGCTTCCTTGAGCATTGCCAGATCGGCTTTTCCGCCCGATTGGGCCGCGGTATTGTAGGTGTATGCCACGTCGTCGGCGGTAAGTGGGTCGCCGTTCGAGAACAGGACATTGTCCCGTATCCTGACGGTCCAGACGAGCCCTCCGTTGCTCACGGTGTGCGACACCGCGAGATCGTTTATCGTATTCAGGTTTTCGTCGAGCTTGAGCAGCGTGCTGTGAAAGAGCGGGTGGCCGTAACGCCCCCATCCCATGGTCGGGTCGTAGCCTTCGGCGCTCTCTCCGCCGATGGCCAGTACAAGATCGCCCGGCTTTATTGTTTGGGCCGGGCCGCATCCGCATAGTAGAATGAACGATAGAATCAGCATCGATATGAATCGTTTCAGCATTATTTTTTCCTCAGGAAAGTGTGTTCCGCGGGCCGGTAGGGCCCGCGGAATAAGCATATGGAATTCTACCACTTGATGCTGACCAGGCCCCAGAACGAGCGCGGCGCTCCGGTGGACCAAAGCCCGTCACTCATGGTGGCGTAATGGGAGTTTCCAAGGTTCCTTACCTCGAAGGTGAGCGATACTTCTTTCGCTCCCCTGAACCGGTATGCGGCGCCGAGGTCGACAAGGTTGTATCCCTTGTAGGTTTCTTTATTATCTCCGCTGGTATATGATTTGCCGATATGGGTGTAATTGGTGAACACTTCGAAGCCGAGAGGCAGGTTGAACTTGAGGCCCGCCTTGGCCATGGTTTCGGGCACTCCGGTCAGGTGCTTGTGCTCGACCGAATCGTCGCCGTTTTTCAGGATCCGGGTGTAGACATACCCGAATCCACCCGATATCTCGACGTATTTGACCGGCACGACCGTGCAATCGATTTCCATGCCCGCCCTTCTGGTATCGCCGACATTGGCGTATTCACCCGAGCCGGCGGGTTTTTCCTGCACCTCGTTGGTGGTGTCGAGCAGGTAGCCGGCGACATCGAATGTGAGGTATTTTTCGTACATCACGGTCGCGCCGAGCTCGTACTGCCATATCTCGGCAGGCTTGAAATGTTTGCCCGTGTCGTTGTGCAGGGCCTCTGCCGGAGGCAGTATGTATCCGTTGGACACATTCACCCTGAGGTCGAATATGTTTTCAACCACGGTCGAGCGTATGCCCGCCTTGGGGCTTATGTGCCAGTAGTCTTCAGGCGTAAAATCGCTTTCATAATCCGTTATATTGTTCTCCTCGGTGCCCGTGTACATGTCGCAGCGCACGCCGACGAACGGCCTGAAGAACCTCCATGGCTTGACTTCGATTTCGCCGAAGAAGGCGTAGTTGTCGAGCGTGGTGTCGATGGACTGGGTCTTGGCCTGGCGAACGCGGTTGACGGTGTCGTATTTTTTGTAATTGGTCGCGTCCCTGAAGAACTCGAATCCGCCGATGAAGCTGACCAGCTTCGATTTATAGTTGATGTTGGTGCCGGTACCGGCCTTGTAGAAATGGTGGTTCACCTCGGTCTGTCCGGCATACTGTGAATAATCGAAATCGGACCAGCGCTTCCAGTCGGAGTGCAGCATAAAAGCCCATGCGAACAGCTTCAGGTTGTCGGTAAAGGCGTACGAGAGGTCGAGCTTCTCGCTGAACTGCCTGCGCCATCCCCCGTCTTCATCATCGATATTCGGGTCCTGTTTGAAGCAATCATCGCTGTTCCACTGTTTTCTGGTGAGGTATCCGGGCGAGTCCCAGTCCGATACATGGGCGCGGAACGCGAAGCTGACCTCGAAGTTCTTGTAGTCATACGTGAACCGGGTCGACGCGTTGCCGTAGATGTGCTCGGAGTTTTCGGCGAAACCCTTTGTGCGGTATATCTGAAGCGCGGTGTTGTTCCAGAGGCCGTCGGTTATGTTGACGCCCAGGGCCCCCTGCGCATCAACGGTGTCGAACGAGCCCGCTTTGACCGCAGTCTGGCAGTAGTCCTCTTTCTGGCGGGTATAGTAGGCCAGGGTGCCGCCGCGCGAAAAATTGCCGAACAGCGATGACGATGGCCCCTTGAATACCAGGACCCGGTCGAGCTCCATGGGGATGAGCACGTTCGGCTCCGCGTATCCGCCGCCGTGGCCGTAATACTCGTTCAGGGGTATGCCGTCGAGGTACACTCCCATGTCCCCGCCATGTACGCCGCTCTGGAAGCCCCTGATGACGATCGCGTTCTGCACGCCGCCCTGGTTGTATTCGGTGATGTTGACGCCGGGTACCAGTCCGACCAGATCGGCCGATCGGCTGATGCCCTTTTCTTCGATTTTTTTTCGGTCGATGACATTGATGGTGTAGGCGCTCTCTTTTTCGGCAAAGACCTCTCCCTTGACCACGATGGTGTGCACGGTCTGCCTGGCGTCCCTGTCAGCTTCGGCCTGCCGGTTCTGTGGCTCTTCGGTCGTAGCGGCTGTCTTTTCCTGGCCTTTCGCATCCGGGGCCTGGGCCTGCTGTGCAGGCTGTTTTTTATCCCTGGCGGTCTCCTTTTTTGTCTGTTCCGCCGCCTGCTTGTCGTTCGGCTGTGCTGTCTGGGCGTCTGTTTTCTGCGCGAACGCCGGCAGAGCGATAGTCAGCGCGAGGACAAGAATTAAATTTTTTAATGATGAAATGAAAGACATGAAACCCTCCTTAAAAGTGTAAACACTGCTTATCGGTGATCATCTGCTGCTCAATCGACCATCTCTTGGCGGGAAAATAAAATGCCCACTTGCAAATTGCCCCCTGTGAAAGATTTAATTGAACAGCAAATATTACAGAAAAATTAAATGTAATATCAAATGACATGAAAAAAATATTATTGATCTTTGTAAATAATAATATTAATTTTATGAGCAATAATTGAATAATAATATTTAAAACGTGTTATTTAATTGACAGTCTGAGCTATTTTTTTATGTTTGTGCCATGAATCATCGTTTTAATAAGGAATTGCAGACAAAAGGGCGTAATTATTTCATTATCTGCCTCTCGTTTTCGTTCGCAGTGCATTCAATCGCCGGGATCGTGTTTCTTTTCAGCGTATACAGTCCGGGTTTTTCAAGCGAGGCCGAATACCGTGAAGCAGTGCGCGAATTTGATGTAGATATGCTGGACACGCCCCTTGAGATGATGGGCACGGACGGATCGCCTGCAAAAATTGAAAAGAGCGAATGGATCGAGGGCTCTGCGTCAGATAAGGGAGACCCTGCGCCCGGTGACGAGAAAATCAACGCCCTGTCGGGCGACGGCACCGATGAGGACGGATTCCTGTATTCGTTCAAAGGCGACAGTCCGCCGGTGCCGATCATCAATTTTGACGTGAACTATTATTTCCCGGACGAGGCGAGGCTGGCGAAGATCAGGTCCCAGACCGTGATCGTTTTCATCCAGGTGAATGAAAACGGGAAACTGCAGGGCTGTCGTCTTTCCTCGGAGCCGGCCGGTTACGGATTCGATCAGGCCGCATTGAAGATCATGCGACTCGCGCGGTTCAGGCCCGGAATCGTGGGCGGCAGGCCGGTGAAAATGAACAACCTTATAGCGATAGAATTCAAACTGGAGTGACCAATGAACCCGATCATCGATTACGGAGAAGTCGTTATTTTCGCGGTGCTTGCCGGGGCAAGCATCCTCGCCCTGGCGGTCATACTGGAGCGCATCGTGATATTCAGAAAGAGCGCCGGCCGTGATGCAGCGGAGTTCATCGAGGGCCTTTCACTGAAATTGAGGCTGCACGATCTCGAATCCGCCGCAGCCTGCACCCATGACGGCATGGAAAGCGTATACCGGCGTTTCGCCGGGTTTGCGCTCGCGCATTACGCGGCCGGCCATGACGGCCTGCAGGACCTCATGGAGGGGAAGATCGTACAGGAAAAAATCAGACTTGAAGAACGCCTGTCGATATTGAACACGCTCGGCAACAACGCGCCGTTCATCGGACTGCTGGGCACGGTCCTCGGCGTCATCAAGGCTTTTTACGGACTGGGCACGCTGGGGAGCGCCGGTGCCGAAGTGGTCATGCGCAGCATTTCCTCGGCGCTCGTGGCCACTGCCGCAGGCCTCGCGGTCGCGATCCCCGTGGTCATGGCGAACAATTATTTCAGCCGCAATGTCAAGATAATACTGGAAAACCTGCATATCATTTCCAGGGAGTTCATGGCGAGCTATAGTCATACATCATTGCGACGCAAGAAGGAGGCGCAGCATGCAATCGGCCGGTAGTGAAGACACCCAAATCGGCAGCATCAACATAACTCCCATGGTCGACATCATGCTTGTGCTTCTCGTCATTTTCATGGTGACCGCCAATTTCATCAAGAAGGAGTCGATCAACATCAATCTGCCGAAAGCCGCCGCAGCTGACCCGAACGTGGCCCAGTCGGTGCAGGTGGCGCTCACCGTAGACGGCCGGACGCTGCTCGAAGGCGTCGAGGTTGACCGCGACAGGCTCGTCTCGGCCCTGTCAAGGGACGCGAAATGCCGGCCCAACATGCGCGTGACCCTTTCTGCCGACGAGGGGCTGCCCTATGGTTCAATCATGCGGGTCATGGGATTCATCAGAAAAAGCGGGGTGAACCGCATCGCGCTTTCGGTGAAGAAGTAAAGCCGCTCAATGCTTGTGGTCGTGCCTCTCGTTTTCGTGAGCCGGATGCATATGGTCATGCTGTCCGTGCTCGCCGGCATGGTCGTGGTTATGTACCTTCTCGCTCGCGCCGTGCGAATGCGCGTGCTTGTGCTCGTGTTCATGCTCATGCTCGTGTTCATGGGCGTGGGCGTGGGTGTGTTGTTTGCCGTCGTGCTCGTGCTCGTGCTCGTGTTCGTGAGTATGCTTATGGTCATGAAGGTGCTTGTGCTCGTGGTTCCCTTTCATGGTTTTTCTCCTTTATGGTAGCATATCTTGTATACCGTATCTTGCTGTATATAGTATACACGGTTCGCCGGGTTTTCAAGGCCAATTAAAAATATTTTTCGCCGTTATACTAATCGGGCCCGTTTCCGGGATGCGCTTTATGGACCGGAACATCGGGCCCTTGCCGGAAATCTTGAGTCCTAAATCCAGCCCAGAGAACCGAATATTACGGATGCGGCGAGCAGAATCCCCGCCATGGCCCCTACGACTTTGACCTGGGCCTTTGTATCCTCCAGGTCATAGACCAGGAACGATATTTCCCAGAAGGGGAGGTAGCCGACCAGGAACACCAGCCACGGGAATTCGGGCTTCCACCACCAGAAGTTCCACACCAGCGCGCCGCACCAGTTCAGTATGATCTCAACGATCACGCAGAGCCACGCCATGATGAACGCGATGAAGTGCCGGTTGTTGATCTTACCGAACACCATGGCCTCCCTGTCTTCGGGGAGCATCTTGGTGGCGGTGAGGCCCATGATGAGGAACATGAAGATGATTTCGATGTTCCAGCCCATGAGCGGCTGGTACGATGTCGGAAACGAGCACATCCAGACCGCAGCGTAGCCGCCGGTCGCCGTGTAGAACAGGCCGTTCCATATCTCATTGAACGCATCCATGAGGAAAAAGGCGAGGCCCGCGAGTATCCCGCCCCAGTTCTTTTTTTTCGCCTCGTCGATGAATAAGTTCAGTACGACCAGAAAGAAGGTTATGACGTACCACTTGAACTGACCGCAGTCCCGCAGGATCGCCGCGGCCTGCTCCGCGCCCTCTCCTTTGCCGGTGAAGTCGACATATGCCGGGATCGTCCATACGATGATATACGACAGTGCGATGATGATCCAGATAAAGATTGCCTGCTTCACTCTGTGGGTCATTTTATTTGTCGTCATGGAAACTCTCCTTGCCGCAGGGGATTCGGCCAGCGGGGTTGGGGGCCGGGCCTGCGAGATAGTATTCTTGGAATACCTAATTATAATTCTGAAAAAAAATCTGTCAACACAGGCAATTAACCGGATTAAAAAATATTATGCAAGAATTTGTGATTTTTAGGAGAAATATGGCGGTTGAACGGCAAGGCATCGCCATTAAGTCAGTTGCCCCGCCCGCAGCAGATTGCGGCGCCTGCTGCGAACGTCTGTCGGCTAAAAATTGGCCGCATTGTAGACGAACTCCTCGAGCTGGCGGATACCGTCGAGGATTTCGTCGATTTCGTCGATCGTGTTGCTGATCGAAACCATTGCGTCGTTGAAGAACTGTCGTTCGGCCTGGTTGAGGTTTTTTACCCTGTCGTGATCGATTTCGTCGACGAAATTTTTCAGGTTCCCGGTCAGCTTTTTCAGGTTTCTGTAAAGCGTCTTTATCGTCTGGAACATCTCGTAAATGTAGATGAATTTCATGATTCTCTCGTTATGGCCCGAGAGGCTTTCGATGATGTCCCTTCCTCTCCGGTCTATCTTGGCCTGATAGTAGGTTATCGAGCGGGGATAGTTGATGAGCTCTTTCTGGTAATTTTCGGCTTTTTCGAAGTTTTGAAGCCCGTCGATATCGATGTTCCTGAAAATGTCCTCCAGTTCGGCCGTGGCTGATTTGTTTTCCCTGGGGATCGCGTTTGAGTTCTTGATGTTCATCATGATGCCTTTGAATCGGTCCCTGTGCGTCATCATGTACTCGATCGCCTGGTTTATGAACACGTTCGCATCTGGTAATTCTTTCGTCGTTTCCTCGTCGGTATAGTCGGTATCATTGTCTTCGATTTCATCATGTTCTTCAGGTTCGTGCCTTTTGCGGTCGAGCTTGTTCTGGATCACTTTCCGGTGGAAATATGATGCGTCGTTCACGTGTGTTCTCATTATTTTAATGATTTCCACCTTCTTTTCCTGCTTGTTGTAACGCAGGGTGAACATGTTGCCCTTTCGGTCTATGTATCTGTTGTTGAGGTCATAAACCGATATCCGGGAGGTGTCGATGTTCGTGATGTCGTCTATGCGGATGATTTTGTTCTTCATCTGGGGCTGTCACAATTCGTCTTCATTGAGAGTTTCGAGCGGCTCGGAGAATTCGACCGCCATGTACGAATCCCCCTTGTCGGCGAATTTTTCGAGGCGCACCGCGTCTTCGGAGGGATTATTTCTGAGCAGGCCTATCCTTACGATATGGCCCACAACCGAATATTTGCTCTTTTTCGTGGTAAAGTTGATCCGCACCGGAGAACCGACCGTGACGCGTTCGTTTGTTACGACAAAAGCACCACCCTTGCTGGCATCCATGATGAGTCCCTTGATTTTTTTCGGAACCGAGATGTCGAGGTCGATTTCGTCAGGGTTTCCGGGATAATAATCGATTTTGGCCTTTATTTTACATGCAAAACGCGGATACTTTCTTTTTTCAGTCATTTAGTCCTCGTCAGACCGCATCGGCGGTTTTGTCTAATAGCTATATTTCAGGCGACCGTTTTCCGGTAGATTATTAATCGATGGGAGGTATAATGTCAAGTCAAGTTTGTTGAAGCCTGCGCCCATCGGGCGGCCCTTGCCGCAGGCGATGATGTTACATCGGTGTAAAATAAATCGATATTCATGTCATAAACATAACCGGCCGCCGCTTCGGGCTGGAAAAGATATTGACTGAGATGGGACATAAACTATGATATCTGGTAAAACTGAAGGGGTGCATGAAGATGGCTAACAGTAAAACCAGGTTTATTTTCGTGACAGGCGGGGTCTGTTCGTCCCTGGGCAAGGGAATAGCCATAGCCTCGCTGGGCCAGCTCCTTGAAGGCCACGGCTACAGGATTTCGATAATAAAAATGGATCCCTACATCAATATCGATCCCGGCACCATGAGCCCCTTCCAGCACGGCGAGGTGTATGTAACCGAGGATGGCGCCGAGACCGACCTCGATCTCGGATATTACGAACGATTTACCGGCGCCCGGCTCACCAAAAAGAACTCCGTTTCGACCGGTCAGATATATTATTCGGTCATTCAGCGCGAGAGAAGGGGGGACTATCTGGGCAGGACCGTCCAGGTCATTCCCCATATTACCGACGAGATTAAAAAAAGGATATTTGACGTGGCCGATGGCGAGGAGCTCGATTTCGTCATGGTTGAGATCGGAGGCACCGTCGGCGACATTGAATCGATCCCCTTTCTCGAGTCCATCCGCCAGATCAGGCAGGAGCTGGGCAGCCGTCGGGTGTTGAACATTCACCTGACGCTGATACCGTCGATTTCGGTCGCCGGCGAGCAGAAGACCAAGCCGACCCAGCACTCCGTGAAGGAGCTGATGCAGCTGGGCATCATTCCCGACATGCTCCTCTGCCGTACCGCCAGGCCGATGTCGGAAGACATGCGGGCCAAGATCGCCCTTTTCTGCAACGTCAGCGAAAGGAACGTCATTGCCGCCGAGGACATCAACGGATCGATATACGAAATCCCCCGCATGCTCCATAAAAACGGATATGACCGAATAGTGCTGGAGCATTTCGGCCTGCCCGACGGCAGGCTCCGCCTCCCCCAATGGGACAGGTTCCTTAAATCCATGAAATCGCCCAGGGGCAGGACCACTATCGCGGTGGTCGGGAAGTACATTTCGCTTCAGGACGCCTATCGCTCGATTTACGAGGCGCTGGTTCACGGAGCCGCGGCGAACCAGGTCGAGATCGAAATCCTCCGAATCGATTCGGAAGAGATCGAGCAGGAGAAAAAAGGCAACCTGAAAAAGTTTTTCAAAGACGCGGACGGCATCCTCGTCCCGGGCGGTTTCGGCGACAGGGGGATTGAGGGAAAGATAATGGCCATTTCCCACGCCAGAAAGGAAGGAATCCCGTTTTTCGGCATCTGCCTGGGCATGCAGTGCGCGGTGATCGAATTCGGCAGGAATGTCTGCGGACTCAAAAACGCCAACTCGAGCGAGTTCGATCCCGGAACTCCCTATCCGGTGATTTCACTGCTCGAGGACCAGCAGATCGTCGTTGAAAAGGGCGGCACCATGCGCCTCGGCGGATACCTGTGCAAGTTTACCGACAACAGCCGCATAAAAAAGATTTACAGCAAGCCCTCTGAGGTTGAGAGACACAGGCACCGGTATGAGTTCACCATCAGGTTCAGGGAGCTCTATGAGCGGCACGGCATGCTTATCGGTGGGATTCATCCGAGGAACAACCTGGTCGAGACGATCGAGATAAAGGACCATCCCTGGTTCATCGCAACGCAGTTCCATCCCGAATTCAACTCCAGGCCTGTCAGGCCCCACCCCCTTTTCAGGGATTTCATCAGGGCGGCGGCCGACCGTTCCGCCTCCAGGGCAAAATAGCCCGGTCCCGCGTGCGGACATGGCGCTTTGCCGGCGGCAATTGCGCATTGAATTTGGTACAATAATATAGAGCCATCCGGTTTTCTATAAAAATTTTATTTTTTCGCCTTATTTTATGAAAAAGGGTTCAATAGCCGGCCGATTTTTTCTTGTCTTTTTAAACCTTTATTGAAAAACTCAGTCTTATATTCCATTGCGGGCCGTTTCGGTCCGGAAAAAAAGAATCTTGATTTATTTTATATTTCTAGTACATTGAAAATATGGCAGTGGCAATGATCGTACTGCAGGATTTGAGGATAACGGGATAACGGATTTTCTATGGCAGTATCACTGCAGTTAGGCCTTAAACAAAACCAGAGACTCGTGTTGACCCAATCGCTCAAGCAGGCGATTGAATTACTGCAACTGTCCACCCTCGAACTGTCTGAAAGAATCAACGAAGAACTCCTGAACAATCCGGTGCTCGAAGAATCCGATGATTTTTCGGCCCAGCTTGTTCCCGGCGAAGTCGACGATCTGAACAGGATAAGCGAAAACCTCAGTGGAGATGAATCCGCGCTGAACAGGGAAGACGATCAGCTGAGCAAATACGGCGATATCAGCGAATCAGTCTATGCGCCCACGGCAGAAGAAGACCGCAAGAGGGCCTATCTGGAAAGCATCGTGGCCCAGGCCGAATCCCTGCCCGACCACCTGCTGTGGCAGGCACATCTGGTCGCACAGGACGATAAGGAGATGGCGGTTTTCGAGAGCGTCATCACCTCGCTCAACGAGAACGGCTTTCTCTCCGACGACAGATCAGCCATCGCCACCGGGCTTTCGGTTCCGCCGGAGCTTGTCGATTCGGTCGTTTCAAAAATCCAGCTCTTTGACCCCGTAGGGTGCGCCTCTGCCGACACGCGCGAGAGCCTCGTGATACAGGCGCGATATTTTTATCCGGACGAGCTGATCGTTCAGAAGATACTCGCCGAGCATTTCACCGAACTCGAAAACCTGAATTATGAAAAAATCGCCAGGGGAGTCAACAGGTCCGTCGCCGAGGTGATCGAAAAGAGCAGGCTCATCCAGGGGCTTGATCCTTTCCCCGGCAGGCAGTATTCGGTCAGCGAGGCCCGCTACATCACGCCGGATATCGACGTGAAATATGTCGAAGGCGAAATCATCGTGACCATGAACGACGACTGGATTCCTTCCTTGAGGATCAATCCCTATTATCTCGAAATCCTCAGGAAAAAAAGCCTTGAAAAAAAATTAAAGGAATATATTCAGGACAAGCTGCATTCCGCCAGGTATCTGCTCAGGAACATATCGAGCAGGCGGGAGACCATCGTTAAAGTGGTGGCCGCGATCATGGAGGCCCAGAAAGATTTCCTGTCGAAAGGTCCGGGAAATCTCAAGCCTTTGACGCATGTCGAGATCGCCGAAAAGATCGGGATGCATGAATCGACGGTGAGCAGGGCCACGTCGAACAAGTTTGTTCAGACATCATGGGGAGTTTTCGAACTCAAATATTTTTTCGTCTCGAAGCTGAAGTCGACCAACGCGATCGAGCAGTCTTCGGACCAGGTAATGAACCTGATCAAAAACCTTATAGACAACGAGGACCAGCAGAGTCCGATGAGCGACGAGGATATCGTTTTGGTCCTAAGGAAAAACGGGATCAACGTGGCCAGGCGGACCATAAGCAAATACAGGAGCGTTCTTGACATACCTCCATCGAACAAGAGAAAAAAAATTAATATGATCAAGTCAGAGGGTACTTTATGAACATTACGATTACCGGAAGGCACATGCATGTTTCGGACAGGCTCAGGGAATATGCGGAAAAAAAGCTTCAGAAACTCGAGACTTATTTCGACCAGTTGATTGACGCTCATATAATTATGTACGTGGAAAAACTGGAACATGGCGCGGAAGTTGTAATAAACGGTGACGGAATTCAGTTTCACGGAAGGGAAAAGGCCTCGACGCTGTATTCGGCGATAGACCTGCTTTTTGAAAAGATGGAAAAGCAGATAATGAAATACAAGGAAAAGCACTCCCAGCACAAGGGACCAGCGAGGGGGGAAGACCCTTTTTTGAGTTGACCAGCCCCGAGGGGCTGGATCTGCGGCTGACCCAGGTGAGCAACAAGCCGATAGATAAAATTGAAGCTTATCTGCAGATGAAGATCGACAGGAAGGACTTTATTCTTTTTAAAAAGGGCGTTAACAAGATCGACAGCGAAATTGATTACTCGAATAAGAACTATGCGGTTATTTTTAAAAAGAACCATGACCTCCTCATGATAGAAATTCCGTTTGACAATATCAAGGAACACCGGTATGAACATGATGAATTTGTAGAGTATACCCTTCGGGTGATGGATGATTCCAGTGCAAACCCGTCAATCCAGTTCAAGAAAGCGAAGGAGTGCTCTATAAACAAGATGTTCCTGGAGGAGGCGATTCGGGTGCTCGAAGAGAACAATTCATCGTTTCTTCCGTTTTTCAACATAGAATCCCAGTATTTTAATGTCGTGTACAAAAACGGTAGACACTATGAAGTTGCCGTTCCGGCGTTTTAATAACGGTCTCTTCGGGTGATCCATGGGGCAGAAAATCAGAATCAGCGACTTTCTTAAGAATACCGGCAGGGTTGACCTCCGTATCCGCCTGATCGCGGGCTCTGCGGGGGTCGGAAGGGAGATCGAGAACGTCGAAATAAACAGGCCCGGCCTCACTCTTGCCGGGTTTTACGATTTTTTCGCCTATGATCGCATACAGATTTTCGGACTGGGTGAAGCGGCGTACATGAAGCAGCTTTCCGATGAGGAAAAGAATACCGCTTACGGAAAATTTTTTTCATATGACGTTTTATGCTGCATATTCACCCATGATGAGGAGCCTGACCGGCTTTTTATCGATTACGCCAACAACAAAAATGTGCCGGTTTTCGTTACAAGCAGGAGCACGACGCGTTTCGTCAGCATCTTTACCCATCTCCTCGATGAAGTTTTTTCCCAGAGTGTGACCCTCCACGGCACGCTGGTCGCTGTGTACGGCATCGGCATACTGATACTGGGGAAAGAGCGGGGTTGGCAAGAGCGAAACCGCGCTCGAGCTCATTGAGAGGGGCCACAGGCTCGTCGCTGACGACATGGTCGAGGTAAAAAAGATTGATGAATCGCTTCTTATGGGAAGCGGATCGCCCATACTGCGGCATCATATGGAAATCAGGGGGCTGGGCATAATCAATGTCAGGGACATTTTCGGCATCGGCTCAGTCAGGAACCGAAAGCGCGTCGAGCTCGTCGCCCTTCTCGAAGAGTGGGATTCCGCCAAGGAGTACGACAGGCTCGGCATGGAGGAGCAGATGTACAGCATCCTTGACCTCGATGTGCCGTTCCTGACGATCCCGGTAAGGCCCGGAAGAAACATACCGATTATCATTGAAACGGCCGCCCTTAATCAGCGGCTTAAAAAAATGGGGATTTATTCCGCACGCGAACTGGACGAGAAGATACAGAACTGGATTCGATCGGAAAAGGAGCTGAATGGTTGAACGAACGGTGACAGTCCAGTCGGATGCCGGGGTCCATGCCCGGCCGGCGATGATGATGGTGCGCGAAGCGATGAAATATCCCTGCAAGGTCTCTCTCATCAAGGGGGACATCGAGGCCGACTGCAAATCCATCATGTCCGTCCTGGGCCTGGCCATCGTTTCGGGGACGAAGCTTGTGATCAGGGCCGACGGGGAAGGAGAGAACGAAGTGGTCGGCGTGCTTGCGGGAATGATAGAAAGCAATTTCGTGATGGAATCCGTCTGATCCTTGTAAAGAATCCTCTGCGCGGCAATGCCGCCTTGATCGCATGAAATGGCAATTTAAAAAGAAAAACTTCTTCAATCAGGAAGGGGGGCTGCAGGACTCGGTATTCCTGGTGGGTATCATGCTGCTGCTTTCCATTCTCATTATCGGTCTCCTGCCCGGACCCGGCGCGCAGACGCTGGTGAGCGAGGAATTTTTCATCTATTCAGTGATGATAATCCCGGTCATCACCGCGATTTATTTCATCGTCACCTCTTTCAGGAGGAACCTGTACTCCGAAACCGGGAGCATCGGGTCAAGCATCACGAAGAAAATGGTCATGGCGTTCGTTTTCATCGCGGTACTGCCGACGCTGCCCATTGTCATCGCTTCGAATTACATGCTGCAGCAGACCATGTCGCATCTCTCTTTCGATAAAACAACGCGCGCGCTCCAGGAGGCGAGAAAAATATCCGCCGAGCCGATTCAGGGACTCCATGACGTGGTCGGGAACGAGAGCGACACCCTCCGTTTCCTTTACAAGTCGAATATCCTGAATCCGCTGACTGATTCAGGGAGACAGGCAGTCAGGGATTACGCGCTTCACAGGAACTTCATGACTGAATTTTTCCAGGTGCTTCCGGGGGACGAGCTTCTCCACCTCCCGTTGAAGCAGGGGGATTCGCCGCTCGCCGGGCGCTTCAGGGACCTGTACCGCTCCCTGGGCCCTTCGGGCCATGAGGGGGTGTATCGCATTTCGGCCGGGAGCCAGTCTTACTTCGTGTCGGCCATCAGGAAGCAGGACCTTCTGACCGTTCTGTACCGGCAGATCAGCCCGGAAATCGCGCGGCGCATGCAGCTTTTCGAGACTTCGCTCAAGGATTTCAGGAAAGTGGAATTTCTCGGCGAATATTTCAAGAGCAATACGAGCTTTTTCCTTTTCAGCCTTTCGATTTTTGTCATCATGATGTCGGTTGTGGTGAGCCTTTTTCTTTCAAGGACGATTACCCGGCCGGTGCTCGAGCTTTCGGAAGCGGCCAATGAGATCGCCTCGGGAAATTTCATGATTTCGCTGCAGCATGATTCGAAAGACGAGCTCGGTCTTCTGTATAAATCGTTCAACCATATGATCCAGGACCTCGATCGCAACAGAAAAATCATGTACCAGAAGCAGAGGCTCGAGGCCTGGAAGGAAATGGCCAGGAAGGTCGTGCATGAGATCAAAAATCCGCTGACCCCGATCAGGCTGTCGGCGGAGAGAATGAGAAAACGTTCGATAGAGGGCGACCCCGACCTGGGCGGGATAATACTGACGGGCACCGAAACGATCATCGAGGAGGTTGATTCCCTCATGCGCCTCCTCAGCGAATTCACGAATTTCGCCCGTCTTCCGGAAATGAAGCCAGCCAGGGAAAATATCGCCTCGGTGATCGAAAGCAGCGCCGAGCTTTTCGCCGGTCATGAAAAGGTGAGGATTTCGCTCCATATATCCGACGGCATGCCGCCGGTATTCATCGACAAGTCGCTCTTGCGCAGGGCGCTGGGAAACCTGATACAAAATGCCATTGACGCCATGAACAATCAAGGAATGATTGACATAAAAGCTGAATATGTCGATAATGTTCAACCGTCCGTTGTGAAGATAACCATATCGGACAATGGGCCCGGAATCAAGCCGACGGACATCGACCGGGTGTTCGAGCCGGGGTTTTCCCTGAAACCGTCCGGCTCCGGCCTCGGTCTGGCGATCGTTGAAAAGATCATTCTCGAACATCAGGGGCGGATTTACTGCAGCTCGGAATACGGCAAGGGCTCGGAATTTATCGTTGAACTTCCGGTCAACCACGAAGGGGTTTTGATAGATGGCAAAGATACTGATCGTCGATGACGAGATAAACATCCTGAAGACGCTGGTTTCAATCCTCCAGGACGAAGGGCACATCGTCTTTTCGGCCGAGAACGGGGAGGGGGCCCTCAACTTTCTGCGCAAGAACGACGTCGACTGCCTGATCCTGGACATCTGGCTTCCCGACATCGACGGCATCGAGATACTGGAGCGGGTCATGACGCTGTATCCCGATATCGCGGTCATCATGATATCCGGACACGGCTCAATAGACATTGCGGTCAAGTCGACCAAGCTCGGCGCCTTCGATTTCATCCAGAAACCGCCGTCCCTGGAGCGCGTGGTCACCTCGGTCAACAACGCTCTCGAGCATTCACGGCTCAGAAGGGAAAACATCAAGCTCAGGGAGGAGACGGGATTCGAGGACGAGATGATCGGAAAATCGCCGAGGATGATGGAGATAAGGGACGTCATCGAAACGGCGGCGGCGACCAACGCAAGGGTATTCATAACCGGTGAAAGCGGAACCGGCAAGGAGATGGTGGCCAAGGCGATATACAAAAAATCGAAGCGTGCCGACAAGCCCTTCATTAAGGTAAACTGCGCCGCCATCCCGAGCGAGCTCATCGAAAGCGAGCTTTTCGGCCATGAGAAAGGGGCCTTTACCGGGGCCGTCGGCACCCGCATGGGCAAGTTCGAGATAGCCAATAAGGGAACGATTTTCCTCGACGAGGTATGCGATATGAGCCTGGCAGCCCAGGCCAAGGTTCTCAGGGTCCTTCAGGAGCAGCAGTTCGAGCGGGTCGGCGGCAACGAAACCATCAGCGTCGACGTGCGGGTGATTTCGGCCACCAACATAGACGTGAAAAAGGCCATCGAAGAGGGCAGGTTCCGTGAAGACCTGTACTACAGGCTGAACGTTATTCCCGTCGAGGTGCCGCCGCTTTCCGAAAGGAAGGAGGACATCAAGAAGCTGGTCGATTATTTTCTCAGAAAATCCTCAGAGGAGCACGGCGTCGGCCTCAAGGATGTGAGCGATGAGGGGATGAAGCTGCTGTGCGGATACGGCTGGCCGGGCAACGTCCGCGAGCTGAAGAACATCATAGAGCGGCTTTCGATCATGGTTTCCAAAGAGGTGATCGACGAGGAGGACATCCTGCGTTATCTCGAGACCGACGAGGACGCCGGCGGCATGCGGAGCATTTCGCCGCTCAAGAAGGCAAAAGAGGATTTCGAGAGGGATTACATCATCATGGCCCTGAAGAAGAACGACAGGAACATTACGCTTACCGCAAAAGACCTGGGCATCGAAAGGACCAACCTTCACCGGAAGATTAACCAGTACGGCATAAATATCGATAGAATGTGAAGCACGGGAGCTGTGAACCGCAATGGCCGGGTCCCCGATAACCAGCGATATCGTCCAGCTGCTCAGGAAATCCGGCAGGAGACGGCCGCCTCTCCTCGTGAGGGGGGACGACGAAAGGGCCTTCCTCGCAGGATGGCTCAAGGAACCCGCCGCTGACCGGATATTATCGAGTGCGAACGACAAAGACATCGCGTCGATAATAAGATCGTGTGAAAAATGCGGGGCCGCGGCCGAGCGGAAAATCGGCGTTGGCTCCGGGAAAAACCGCGTGATGATCATCCTCAACGCGCCCGTGCTGCTCACCGGGCTCGAAAAAAAAGTTTACAGGGCCGAATCCGTCGAGCTGTTGAAGAAGATGGTTGCCGCCATGGGCCTCGATTTCAACGAATGCTACGTGACCAACCTTGTCAAGTGCGAGATAAGCGACAGCCTCATACAGCCAAGCGGGATTGTGGCCAACTGCGTCGGCATTCTCGCCAGGGAAATAGATCATTACAAGCCAGAAATAGTCCTTGTGCTGGGAGACCTGGCGCCTCTCCAGAAAATGATCAAGCAGAGCAAAAACATCACCTGGCACAACGCGGATCATCCCATCACCCTGCTTAAAAATCCCGAACTGAAGCGAAAGGCATGGGAGACCCTGAAGCTCGTCATCGCAAGGCTCAAGGAACGCTGAACGTGTTCGCCGACCTGTACGTTTCATATCCGATAGACTCGCCCTTCACCTACCGGGTGCCGCAGGGAATGGCCGTTTCGGCCGGCATGCGCGTCAGGGTCGATTTTGCGGGCCGCGCGGTCACAGGCTTTGTGAGCGGGGTCCACGACAACGAGCCTTCGGGCTTCGAGGTGAAAGACATCCTTTCGGTCATCGACGGGGAGCCGCTGTTCGATTCGAGGCTTGTCTCGCTCGCGCGGTATGTGGCCGACACCTATCTCGCTGCTCCGGGCGAGGTCCTTTCCATGGCCCTGCCCTCCGGGAACGCGCCTTCGGCAAGGCACCGGACGCCGGCGCCGCCGGCGGCCCCAGGATTCAGGCTCAACGACGAGCAGGATCTCGCCCTGCGGGGGATCATGGACGATGAAAAGCTCGCGGCGCATCTGATCTTCGGCGTGACCGGCAGCGGCAAAACCGAGGTCTACATCGAGGCCGCCCGGGAGATATTGGCGAGAAACCAATCGGTCATCTACCTCGTTCCCGAAATATCCCTCTCTTCGCAGATTTATTCACGGCTGAACCGCGTGTTCGGAGACGACCTCGTGCTGTATCACAGCCACCTGACGGCCAACCAGCGGCTGTACAACTGGATGCGGTTCTATTCCGGCGACGCGCGCGTCGCGGTGGGAACGCGGTCGTGCGTTTTTTTGCAGTGCCCCGACCTGGGCCTCATCGTGATCGACGAGGAGCACGACGGTTCATACAAGGAGCACAGCTCGCCCAGGTACAACGCCAGGCGGGTCGCCTTTTACCGCAGCAGGCAGGAGGGCGCGCGCCTGGTCCTCGGCTCGGCCACTCCCTCGGTGGAGTCGCTGTACGCGGCCGAAAAGGGGGTCATCGGGCTCCACCGCCTTACCATGCGCCACGGGGGGGCGTCGCTTCCATCGGTCGAAATCGTGCGCGTATTCCAGGAAAAAAGCTCGGACATCATTTCATCGAGGCTGAGGCTCCTCGCCCGCAGGGAGGTCGACCGCGGCAAGCAGGCGGTGTTCCTTCTCAACAGGCGGGGGTTCTCTCCGGTGCTCTTGTGCGGGGCCTGCGGCTCGCCGGTGAAATGCCCGAACTGCAACATAAGCCTCTCATGCCACAGGGGCGGCGTCATGCTGTGCCATTACTGCGGGTATCGCGCCGCGGAGCCCGGCAGCTGCGCCGAATGCGGGTCCGCCGACCTGAAAAAGATCGGCTCGGGCACCCAGCGCGTCGAGGACATCATCGGCGAGGTCTTTCATACCATGCGGGTCTTCAGGCTCGACCAGGACTCGTCGCGCAAAAAGGGCGCGGTGGGCGATCTCATCGAGAAGATGAACCGCGGCGAGATAGACATCCTTCTCGGCACGCAGATGGTCGCCAAGGGCTTCGACTTTCCCAACGTGACTCTCGTGGGCGTTCTTATGGCCGACATCGGCATGCAGCTTCCCGACTTCAGGGCGAGCGAGCGGATATTCGCGCTCATGATGCAGGTCGCGGGCCGTTCGGGGCGCGGGGCGGATTCCGGGAGGGTTGTCATCCAGACCATGAACGAATCAAGCAGGTTTTTCGAGTTCCTGAAAAGGCAGGACTACTACGGATTCTACCGCTGGGAGCTGGAGATGCGCCGCGCACTCGAATACCCTCCGTTCGCGCGCATGGCCAGGGTGCTGGCCAGGGGAAAGGACGAGGCCCGGGTCGCGAAAGCCATCGGCGCGTTCGGCGATTCCCTGAAATCGGCGATCGAGGCAGGCGCCGGCGGCATCAGGGTGCTGGGACCGTCGGCGGCCCCGCTTTCGAAGATCGGGGGCAACTACCGGCACCATCTCATCATGAAGTCCAGGGACTCTGAAGGCATGCGGCGGGCGATAGATTCGGCGCGCAGGGAAGTATCATTCAAAGACGTTTATTTCGAGATCGATATCGATCCGTATGATATCCTTTAAATACTGTACCTGTCGAGTATTTCCTTGATCGCCTTTGCCTGGGCCGAAGCCTTTTCCCATTCTTTACCCGCCGAGCATACGGCCTGAAGGTCTTCTGCTTTCGATTTGAGCTCAGCTATGTCGCCCGATATGTTGTGAGCCATTTCGGTAAGCGTGACCGAGCACTGATAGAGCTGGTCGTGCTTCCTCAGCGCGGTCGGCGTCCTGAAGTTTCTTTCTGCAAGATCGCTCACCACTGCGTTGAACCGGTACAGGGGCCCGGCGATCCTGAAAGAGGCCATGAGCACGAAGGCCGCGATGATGATTGAAGAAACAACAATGGTTATGGCCGACAGCACTATGACTACGGGCAGGAGCATTTCCCTGAGGTTTTTATAGCTCGCGTGCGCCTTCTGGAGGTTGGACGCAACCTCGCTGTCCAGAAAAAAATACACGACACCGCTGAATAACAGCAGCAGACCGATATTGAGCGCGATGAATTTTGCAATCATCGCGACCTGGAAAGATCGGTTGATGAGTACGGTTTTTCTTCTGTCTTGCATGGTTCCTCCTAGTGACAGGTCCGGCAAAGCTGGCCGCTATCGTTTTGTAATATCAGGTAGTATGTCTTGTATTGGCGCTGTTTCTTGAACATCGAATCGAAGAGGCTCTGCGCCATCCACGGCTTTGAGTCAAAACGGCGTTCGCGAAGATTGTGGCAGGTAATACAGGCGATCTTTCCGATTTTTGTCGCGGCCATATCTGCAGTCCTGATGTCCGGCATCTTTATGCCGACCGGGTGGTGATTCGTCTGCGTCACTTTCTTGTGGCAGCTGAGGCAGTATGTGTCGCAGGCCCGTGCCGGGTCTTTAACGAAGCCGTTAAAGTCGTTCTCCGTATGGCACTGCCTGCAGTAATTCAGGTCGTCGACAAAAGGCATGATTGCTTTCGTCTCCGGATCGAGGGCGAACGCAAACGCCCCTGCCATGAGTATGAGAGCGAAAAAGATATTATACCTGAACAGCATTGAGGACCTCTCTAAAAAGTGATCATGAGCTGTATGTAAAAGAGATCGGAGCCGTAATAGTCGCTTTCACGGAATTCATCGTACGCCGTGATATACCTTATATATTCCAGCTTGAGATAGGATATGTTGAACATGTTGATTTTGATTCCCGCGGTCACCCTTGATATTTCCTTGTCCTCGCTGAATTTCTTGTACCGTTCCATAAAATAATGGCCGTATCTTCCATACAGCGTGAAAGGCCAATTGAGCATATGGTCGAAATCGAGCCCCGCCGTGATATGGAACCCCTGGAGGAGGATTCCGACCGTCTTGTCCCTGCGATAATATTCGGAGCTGATGATCACCGGACCCAGCTTGGTCTCCAGGTCGACGGCCAGGATCATCTCGGCAGTCCCGAAGTTCTTGTCGAAATCGTGTATGTACGATATTCCGACATCGAGCATGGAGACGATTTTTGATTTGAAGCGGTATGGGTTGTCGAAAGGCGTGAATCCGAACCTCGCGCCGAAAGAGTTGCCGCCGTATGAATATCCCTCCTCGATTCCCCTGAGAGCGTATATGGTGAAGTTGAATGACATGAAGTTGGCGAGGAAGCGCAGCCCGACGTCGTTGTAGCCTCCCTCCATGATAATCTCCGTGGTCAGCGGGGGCGTGACCGTCAGTCGGTCTATCGAGGTGAAATGCTGCCAGTCGTTCCCGAACGGGACGTCGAATTTGCCTACCTGGATGTGGAGCCCCTTTTCGCTGAAGAGGCGACCCCTCGGGCTTATGGCTCCCCCGTAAATATGGTAGTCTATGAATCCGACCCCGAGCTCGGCCCCTTTGTTGAACACCAGGGCTGCGGCGACCTGAAAGTGGTTTTTGAAAGTATGCGAGATGTCGAGCTCGAAGTCTCCGAGCTGGAAGATGTTCGCCTGGTTCTTGTAGTTCGAGATGCTGACGTCGAAGAATCCGCTGAATTTGAGGCTGTTTTTGTCCTCGGCGATCTTGTTGTCGAGTTTTTTCTCCACATCCGCCAGCCTGTGTTTGAGCATTTCAAGCTCGCGGCTCATTTCTTCCAGGCTTTTTGACCGGTCTTCCTGCGCTGACGCTTCAGGGGCCGCCGCAGCATCTCCGGCTCCAGGAGACGGGGCCGCTGCGTCCTGGCC
>Ga0116154_10000880_pt1 | contig 29379 bp, 30 predicted proteins | sample AD_UKC030_MetaG_FD_89898 | JGI IMG/M metagenome (GOLD analysis project Ga0116154, IMG submission 89898) | Active sludge microbial communities of municipal wastewater-treating anaerobic digesters from USA - AD_UKC030_MetaG | ecosystem: Engineered > Bioreactor > Anaerobic > Digestate | place: USA... | reverse complement strand
CAGGAGAATACCCCCCAGGGCCACAAAAGTTTGCTGCATGCCCGATGGGAGTCCGACCCTGATCGCCTGCCGGAAGATTTGCCGGTCGAAGACAAAACTCCTGTAATGCAGGTTGATGATTGAACCTTTCCGCCGAAGGTACCATGCCCCCATGATAAATGCCACCCCCTGTGAAATGACGGTGGCAATGGCAGCCCCTTGTATGCCCCACCCGAAAACCAGGATGAAAAGCAGGTCAAGCCCTATGTTGATGATGGTGGAAAGGATGAGGAAGTACAGAGGGGTCCTGCTGTCTCCCAGTCCGCGCAAAATACCGGCTGTAGCGTAATATCCAAACATCAGTACAAAACCTGCTGCATAAATCCTGAAGTAGCTGACAGCCTGGGGCATTACTGCCTCAGGGGTGTTGATAAGCCTGAAAATCGGTTCACTTATCACAAAACCGGTAATGGTGAGCACAACACCTGCAATAGCGCAGAACAGGTACAGCGTGTCGATGGAGGCTTTAATTTTGGCATAATCCTTTGCCCCGAAGTATTGCGATATGATGATATTGATGCCGTTGGCCACACCCACGGCCAAAGCGATCAATACGAAAATCAGTGGGAAGCTGGCACCAACGGCCGCCAGTGCTTCATTGCCCACAAACTTACCCACTATGGCACTGTCGGTGAAACTATACATCTGCTGAAACAGATTTCCGAGCAGCATCGGAAGGGCAAAAGAGGTAATCAGCCGGAGTTCGTTCCCCTGGGTAAGGTCTTTCATGGGTTTTTGAAATGCCGGCCAAAGGTACACTTTTCCGTGTTTCTTTTCAGAAACGCGGCGATTGTGGTATTTTTGCCTTCAGAATAAGAAAAGCAATGCGAAAATTGATTTTTATGGCAGGAATGGCAATTCTGGGTTTTGGGTGCCGTACCGGAAAAGAGGCGGCTGATCTTATGGTGATTAACGCCACGATCTACACGGCCGATAGCAGTTTCTCAACCGCAGGATGCATGGTGGTCAAAGACGGAAAGATCCTTGATATCGGGGACTATGATGCGCTGAAAGACAGGTACGAAGCAGCTCATGTGGTTGATGCCGGGGGTAAAGCCGTTTTTCCGGGTTTTTACGATCCCCACTGCCACTTTTATCATTATGGAGCCGGCCTCGCTACCCGGGCCGACCTGTCGGGTGCTTCATCCTTTGAAGCCGTTCTGCAGCGGATGGAGGAGTTTGCCGCGCGCAGGCCTGAAGGTTGGCTTGCCGGGAGGGGATGGGATCAGAACCTGTGGCCAGTAAAGGAGTTTCCGGATAATACAGAGCTGAATAAACGGTTTTCTGACCGGCCGGTGATCCTGATCCGGATCGACGGCCATGCCGTTCTGGTAAACGATAAAGCCCTGCAGGCAGCCGGACTGAATGAGAAGAGCAAAATTCCGGGCGGAGAAGTGCAGCTGCACAACGGTAAACCCACCGGCATTCTGGTAGATAAAGCTGCTGATGTCCTTAAGGATTTATTTCTGAAGGAGATGACTGAAGGGGAGGCAGGAGAAGAGGAGCTGGTTCATGGGATTATTCAGGGACAAAAGAATTGCTTTGCCGTGGGCCTTACCACATTGGCTGATGCCGGTTTAAAATACAGTGAGGTGCAATTACTGCAGAAACTGGAGAAAGCGGGAACGCTGAAAATGCAGGTCTATCCCATGCTCGACTGGTCGGAGGAAAATCTGGAAGCCTTTGTAACCAAAGGAGTTTACCGCTCCGACAGGCTGCACATCAGGTCTGTGAAATTCTATGCCGACGGGGCCCTTGGATCCCGGGGTGCACTGCTCCTTGAACCCTATGCCGATAAATCGGGATATACCGGAATCCTTACCCTGAGCCCCGATACCTTTGCCATGCACTGTGCAGATGCCCTGCGTTACGGGTACCAGGTGAATACCCACGCCATCGGTGATTCAGCCATCAGACTGGTGCTGAATACTTATGCAGGTGTCCTCAAAGGAAAAAATGACCATCGCTGGCGCATCGAGCATGCACAGGTGGTTCATCCGGCAGATATAACTGTTTTCAGGGATTTCAGTATCATCCCTTCCGTGAATACCACCCATTGTACCTCCGATATGGGATGGGCTGCTGACAGGCTGGGGACCGACAGGGTGAAATCTGCCTATGCATATAAGGATTTGCTGCAAACCAATGGATGGCTGTGCAATGGCAGCGATTTTCCGGTGGAGCAGATCAACCCGTTGCTTGGATTCTATGCTGCAGTCACCCGTACCGATCTTCAGGGTAATCCCCCGGGTGGCTGGCAACCCGAAAATGCCCTGTCGCGGCGCGAAGCCCTCCTCGCCATGACCCTGTGGGCCGCAAAGGCCTGCTTCGAGGAAAATGAAAAAGGCAGCCTTGCCATAGGGAAAGCTGCCGATTTTGTGATCCTTGATCAGGATATTATGACCGTTCCTGTTGAAAAAATCCCCCTGACCAGGGTTACCGAAACCTGGATCAGAGGGGAGCGGGTGTTTTGAATCAGAGGGTTGCAGTAAGATTGATTTTAAGGCCAATCTCGTCGTTGATAAAATTGTCCTTCAGGTTCTTGAAAAACGACCTGGAACCGTAGCGTATATTCCATTCAGCACGGTTGATCACGAAAGCACTGCTGGTTGCGGTAAGTTTCTGCTCTTCAATCTTCACGCTGGCAGGAAAACTGATGCTGCGTGAAATCCCTTTCATCGTGAGGTTACCTGTAATGCGATGTGTGGCACCGGCTTCATTCAACGCTTCCACCCCGGTAATGACAAACGTGGATGTGGGAAAGCTGTCAACATGAAAAAAATCTGCACTGAGGAGATGACCCCTGAGGTCGCCGTTCATTTTGGCATCAGTGAGATCCAGTACCTTAATGCTGGAAATGTCAATTGTAAATGACCCACCGACGAGATTTCCTTCGCTCAGTTCCAGATTACCCTCTTTCAGCATGATGGTTCCGTTGTGTTTTCCGGTAGGTTTGCTGCCGGTCCAAGCAATGTTGCTGGCTGTCAAATCAGCCTTTAAAGTTTTTTCTCCTTTAATAATCTGCTCAGCCTGAGCTTCTCCGCTTTCAACCTTATCGCCTTTAATGCCGTTTCCGCAGGATGCCATAACGAATGCCATGGCAAGCAGTACGATTCCTGATGTTACCTGTTTCATGTTTATGGGTGTTAGTTAAACAATTGCCTCAGTAAACAGTGGGTTCCTTATTTTTGTTCATATTTGCAGACATTTTACAAATAACTACCTATGCTGTGCATTTTTGATTATCACACCGATCCGGCCTTTAACCTTGCTGCAGAAGAGTATGTGCTGAAAAACTTCACTGACGAAGTGTTTATGTTGTGGCGCAACGACAACGCAATCATTGTGGGGAAGCACCAGAACACCCTGGCAGAAATTAACCTTGATTATGTAAAAGAGAAGCATATCAAGGTGATACGCCGGTTGTCGGGTGGGGGGGCTGTATTTCACGACCTTGGGAATATCAACTTCACTTTTATCATGAACGGGGAAGGGGAGAAGCTCATCGATTTTCACAAATACACCCTTCCGATCCTGGAGGTGATGCAGAAGCTGGGTATTCCCGCAAAATTCGAAGGTCGCAACGATCTTACCATTGATGGGAAGAAGTTCAGTGGCAATGCTGAGCATGTGTACAGAAACCGTGTCCTGCACCATGGTACGCTGCTGTTTTCTGCTGTGATGCAAAACCTCACAGCAGCACTCAATGCCAGGCCGGAGAAATTCGATGACAAGGGGGTGAAGTCGGTAAGAAGCCGTGTGACCAATATCAGCGAACACCTGAAGGAGCCGATGGATGTGATGGAATTTGCCCAACGGGTGATGGATCATATTCGTGAAATGTATCCTGATGCCATTGCTTATGCTTACACGCCACAGGATATCGAAGCCATTGAGAATCTGAAGAAGGAAAAATACGATACCTGGGAATGGAACTTCGGTTATTCACCGGTATATAACTTCAGCCATTTCCATAAAACCGAAGGGGGGTTCATTGAAGTAGCCATGCAGGTGGATAAAGGGATTATCGCCGCTGTGAAGTTCAGTGGCGACTTTTTCAATAAATCCGATGTATCCGAATTTGAACAAATGCTCACGGGCAGGAAACATGATCAGGAACAGATCAGAGAACTCGTGAAAAATGTTAAAATTGATGACTATTTTGTTAAAGCTACCCCGGATGACCTGATGGAGGTGCTTTTCTAGGATAATTCCTGATTCAGGTTGCTGAATAAAGTTCAATGATCAAAGATCAACGAACTAAATCCCTTTGAACTTTGATCTTTAATCCTTGATCCTACCGGATCTCCATCGACAGCATCTTCTGCTGCCCGATAAATCCCTCAAGCTGGTCGCCGATGGCCAGCGGGCCCACACCTGAGGGCGTACCGGTAAAAATCATATCACCGGTTTTCAGAGTAAAATACGTTGATACATAGGCGATAATCTCATTCACAGCGAAGATCATGTCAGAAGTATTCCCCTCCTGGACCACAACGCCATTTTTTGCAAGACTGAAAGGAATATTCTGAATTTCAAATCCCGATTCCTGCAGGCTTATGAACCGGCTGATGGGGGCGGAGCCCTCAAATCCCTTGCTGATCTCCCATGGGTGACCGTTTGCTTTACAGCGGCGTTGCAGGTCCCGGGCAGTGAGGTCAAGTCCGAAAGCAACCTCATGGTAATAGGTATGGGCAAATTTAGGTTGGATATGTCGGCCTACCTTATTGATCTTCACCACAATCTCTGCTTCGTAATGCAGCTCTTCAGTAAAACCGGGGTAGTAAAAAGGGCGGTTCCGGATCAGGATGCTGGTGTCGGGCTTGAGGAAAAACACCGGTTCAGTCGGTTCCGCCGATTGCATTTCCCGGTTGTGTTCCCTGTAATTCTGACCTATACAGATGATTTTCATGCCCCTGGCGGTTTTTTGCTATTTGTTGAATCCCCTGAGTTTAATGGCGGTGATCACCTGCTTGGTGCTCCAGGGGAAATCCCCTTTCATCATCCAATCGTAATAGGTGGGCTCATCCTTTGAAAAAACCTGTTCAACCGGTTTCCCCTTGTGTTTTCCGAAGTTGAATACTTCCCGTCCCTGGGCATCAAGTCCGATGTGGCCTACCAGATCTGCCTTGGGCTGCATGACGGAGAATTTCGCAAGAGCATCCACACGGTTCACTACAGGGGTGCTTACATTCCCTGCCGGGTCTGTAAATTCGGCGTTATGGTACCTCTCCACCTGTGCTTTAAGTACCTCCAGCGTAGCACGTGTATCCGCTTCAGCATCATGGGCATTGATCAGCTCCTGTCCGCAATAAAACCTGTAGGCTGCTTTCAGGGTTCGTTGTTCCATTTTGTGAAAGATGTTCTGTACATCGATCAGATGTCTGTGCTTTAGGTCAAAATCATGACCAACCCTGTGAAACTCTTCCACAAGCAACGGAACATCGAACTTGTTAGAATTGTATCCGGCAAGGTCGCTGTTTCCAATGAACGCTGCAATTTCACCGGCCAGCTGTCCAAATATAGGTTTGTCTGCAACATCTTCATCACGAATCCCGTGCACCATGGTAGCTTCAGCAGGAATCGGGATTTCAGGGTTGATCAGGTGGTTTTTTACCACCTCAGAATGGTCAGGCATCACTTTCAGCAGGCAAATCTGGATGATGCGGTCGGAGCCAACATGGACGCCGGTGGTTTCCAGATCAAACACCACCAGAGGCCGGGTAAGGAAAAGTTCCATAAAGAATGTTTTGTTCCTGCAAAGAACGGAATAATACTTCTTTCTTTTCCGGTGATGATTATATTTGAAATTCTATCTTTACCCTCCATTGTCAAAGTATGAATCATGCGAAAATCAATATTCTTCTTCCTCCCGATTTGCATGTTTTGCGCATTCCTTTCAACCGTTGAAGCACAGCCATGCCGCACAGTGATCGCCTATTATCCCAACTGGCAATGGTACGACCGCGCCAAACTGGTAGATCCTTTTTCACTGAAATATCAGGACTACACCATTATTAATTATTCCTTTTTCAAGCCTGAAGCTTCAGGACTCGTTACTTTCACTGATGCCTGGGCTGATGAAAACCTGCTGCTGGGGCAGATCAACTGGAGTACCACGCCACCTACCTATTATCCCAATACCTCCATCATCGACAGGGCGCATAATGCCGGCGTGAAAGTATTGGCATCCATTGGCGGGTGGACTCTTTCTGCTAATTTCCCTGCCATCGCTGCCAGTGCCACCAATAGGGCAATATTTGCCTCTGAATGCAACCGTCTGATCGACTCCTTCGGATTCGACGGGATCGACCTTGACTGGGAGTATCCGGGGTATGCCCCCAACGGTGGCACACCGGCCGACAAAGCCAATTTTACCCTGTTGCTGCAACAGGTGCGCGACTCACTCGATGCCCTGGAGATCAAGCTGGGCAAACCCCTGATGCTTACCTCCTGTTTTGGTGCTTCCCCGGTAAATGCTGCCAATATCGATTGGAACGCTGTGGTGCCCCTTCTCGATCACATCAACCTGATGACCTACGACTATTTCGGTTCCTGGGACTGCCTTGCCAACCACAATTCACCACTGTTTGCACCGGCACAGGGAGATCCGGCCTTCAACCTCGATTCTACCTTTACGATGATTACGGGCAAATACGGTGTGCCTCCGCAGAAAGTAAACCTTGGAGTTGCATTTTATGGCAGATCTCAAATGAACGGCACTGCGCTGCATGCCGCAACCAATTGTACGGCAAATACCCAGATTTTCGGTGACGATGACGGAACCCCTCTTTATTACAACATACTGAAAAACCTTCATCTGTTCGATACCTTCTGGGATGGGCAGGCACAGGTGCCTTATCTTTTCGGAAAGGCGGCCACCCAGGCCGCCGGCACTTTTGTTTCGTACGACAATCCTGCATCTGTTGCCAGGAAAGCACAGTATGTTGTGGATAAAATGGCAGGAGGTGTCATCATATGGGAAGCAACCGGCGACTACCTGGAAACGGCACCCGGATCAGGAGTGCTTGCCGGAACACCCCTGCTCGACACCCTCAATGCTGTATTCTGTGCCACCCCGCCCATTGGGATCAATGACCCGAAATGGCATGAGAATACTTTGATTACAGCAGAAATATGGCCCAACCCGACCGGTGATCAACTATGGATCAGCTTCAATACAAACCTGTCAGGAAAAGTTCTTATCAACCTCAGAGATATGCAGTCCAGGAAGGCGTTCTCCCAAACCCTTTTAACAGAAGAGCAAAACCCGGTTTTTCAGCTCAAATTACCACTGCTAAGCCAGGGAGCTTACATACTGCAAATCAACTATAACGATCAGATCATCACCAGGAAGCTGATCATTAACGACTAAGCACTTAAACACTCAAACGCTCAAACACCCAAACGACTAAACGACTAAACGACTAAACAACTAAACATCTAAACCATGTTCTCAAAAACCTACCTCCAGTTCTTTATCGACCTGGCTGCCAACAACAACACTGCCTGGTTCAACGAGCATCGGAAAACCTACGAAAAAGAGGTAAAAGAGCCCTTTACGAAGTTTGTAGCCGAAATGATTAAAAGGATTCAGCAACATGAACCGGAGGTGCAGATCAAACCCGGCGATGCCATCATGCGGATCAACAACGACATCCGGTTCTCGAAGGACAAGACCCCTTACAAACTCCACATGTGCGCCAACATTTCGGAATTTGGCAAGAGAAACCTCGGGTATCCGGGCTTCTTCTTTCAGCTTTCACCCGAAAACATCCAGATTTATGGAGGGGTGTATATGGTTGACAATCCAATGCTTCTGAAAATCCGGCAATACATGGCCGGCAATCTTGACGCATTAGCCCAGGCATACCGCCATCCGGATTTCATGGAGAAATTCGGAACGATCCAGGGGGAGCAGCGCAAACGGCTGGTTCCGGAATTTCAGGCCATTCTGCACAAGGAACCGCTCATTGCCAACAAGCAGTATTACTATGGCGCCACCCTTCCGGCAGAAACCATCACGAACCCGCATCTTCCTGATATCCTGATGGCGTATTACCTTGCCGGGAGAGGGGTGAACCGGTTCTTTCAGGAGGCGATGAAATAACAGCTATTGGCCTTTGGCCGTTGGCCTTCAATCCCGTTTTCTCGTAATTCAATTCCCTTACATGGCAGATAAGCCATTGCTGATGAAGAGGCTGATGGTCAATTCCTGCTTTATAGGAGAAAGTTCGGTTATGATAAAGGATGTTTGTTGAATTTCACCCTGTTATCTGTCGGAATCATTATAAGTAAAAAGCTATCTGAAGGCGCTGGCGAAAGAGCATCTTAATGGTTGACGTGTATGGCATAATTGATATTGATTGTGTTCTTCCGGATAATATTCTATTTTTGATGATTATATAGGCGAAATTGCAGAGCAATGGAAAATACGCCCATGCCCCGATTTGTTCTTCTTGTTTAACGTTGTTATAAATTCGGCAACATCAAATGAAGAAACTGATCTTATTCTCAATAACTGGAGTAATGTTCCTGATTTCAATTGCAACATCCGGTCAGGAGGTGGTGGTTTCTTTACCAAGTTCTTGTGTCTTGTACAGAGGTGTGGAAAACCCAATCAGCATGGCAATTGAGCGTTATCCTTGCAGCAAGATCGTTGTTTCAGCCAGTAGTGGAAATCTTGAAAGAAAGTCCGATTGCCATTTTATCTTCAGAGATACAAGTTCGGCTAAGGAAGTCCATATAAAAGTGGGTATCCCGTCAGGTGATACGATCAAATGGCTTACAACCCATCAGTTCAGGCAAAGAAATATTCCCTGTCCTAAGATTACGATTGCGGATCATTGGAGCGGAATGCTTCACAAGGAAGTTTTATTGCAAGATCCATGGCTGCAACTCACCTATAGTGATATGTTGTACCTTCCTGACACAAACCAGTGCATAAAATTCTGGTCTGTGAAGGTATTGCGAAACGACACAACCCACTTCAGCCTCACATCCATAGAAGGGAACAAATTTCCAAATGAATTAATCCGGTGTCTCGAAACCTCACAATCAGGTGATGTTTACGTTTTCTCCGACTTTATACTATGCGTTCCACGTCCCCAATGTAAATACCCGGACACAATACGTTTTATGATTTTATAGCTCAATTAGATTCTAAAGATCAACCAAGGCATGAAATTAATTCTTACACTTTGCGTCATCTTTTGTCTGATGCTCCAGAAAATGATAGCTGCCCAGGAAGTGGCAATAAGGCCTGATAACTCGAGTGTAATTTTTACTCTGATTGAAAATCCCGTGAAGATAGTAGTGGAAAATCAACAGATAAAGAACATTGTTGCTAAAGCTAATGTTGGAACTCTAAGGCCTGGCATGAAACCCGGAGAATATTTTTATTTTACCGATAGTTGTTCTCTAATGAGCGTACAGATTTTTGTAGGATTAAAAACCCGTAAAGGGATCAAATGGATTGATACCACATCGTATAGAGTTAAAAATGCCACACAGCCGGTTTTGGCTGTTTCTTGGAAGAAGGGTGGGGCGACATGGAAAGACAAGCTGCTTGAGAGACCAAAACTCGAACTCTTCTTTGAGGATTTTTTTATTACAGATATCTATTTTCGTGTGGATACATTTTCTGTAGAAGCTTATAGGAATGATTCGCTGATATACAGCGAATACAATGTGTCCGGAAATAGATTCTCCCCGGATCTGATAAAGTTCATTGATAACGAGGAACCAGGTTATTCCCTGATATTCTTTGATATTCGTGGAAGTGGTCCCGGAAGCGAATGCTGGACAAGATTTGAACCGGTTACCATCCTTATCAGGAAACCTGGTGAATAAAATGTTCACATACATGTGATTGCTATCAAAGGAAAATGGCTTTCAGTAATGTTGGCAAACCGCTGACAATCAATCCTAAAAAGATATCATAAAAGATCATAGTAATCAGCGTCATCCGCGTTCTGATAAAAAAATGTATCAGCATTGCAATATATTAACATTGTTCATTATCTTTGCAGCGCTAAATTTATAAATCATGAAAAACAAAGAACTACAGGAACAGCGTATGCGGGGCTATTTCATCGAGGCCACAAAGAACCTCATCAAAGGGGAGGGGATACGCAGTGTGAGCGTGAGGGCAGTGGCAGATCATGCAGGGTATTCATTTGCCACCATGTACAACTATTTCAGGGACCTGAATGAACTGATCTTTCTCTGTGTGCAGGATTTTCAGGAAGAGTGCAGGCTGGATGTGGAGGAGCAGGTGAAAATGGTAAAGGGAGGCTGCCATGAAAGGGTCAAAGCCCGGGTAATGGCCTACATCCGGTTTTTTACCGAATACCCCGGTATCTTCGAGCTTTTCTTCACGGCCAGGGCATACGACCTCGGCAACCGCGAAGGCACCCTCATCACGATTGAGCGGTCGCTGGAAAACGTTTGCAAACCTGCATGGGATGAATGCCTGGAATCAGGAACACTTACCGTGGAACAGGCAGCCCTGATTGCTGAATCTCTGCGCCACACTGTTACCGGTATGCTTGTGATGTACCTGAACCGGCGCCGTCCTGCATCCTACAAAGATTTTCAGGAGATGGTGCACCGGCAGGTGGATCGGATTCTGAAAGTGCATCATGAATAGTGATATCTTTGTGTTATGTAATAATGTATTTTCCTTTCAGAAAGATAACAAATTTAAGGAGCCTCAAGCAGTATGACCGGGCAATCGGAGTATAATATTGAAATTTACTTTACAGGTGAAGATGAGCCATCTGTCGAGGTGAGATTTGAGGCTCAAACCGTCTGGCTTAATCAATATCAACTATCCGATTTATTTCAGACAGATAGGACTTCAATACTTAAACACATAAAGAACATTTATTCCAGTGGCGAATTAGATAGAGCGTCAACTTGTGCAAATTTTGCACAAGTTCGGGTAGAAGGCAAAAGAAAAGTAAATCGGAAGCTGCTAAACTATAATTTGTACGTCATATTTAAATGATATGCTTAAGAAAACTTTATTATTGACTTTAGCCATATTGATTTTGGGAATACCCCGGCTTTGGGCCCAGAACACCAGCAAACTGTTCGATGCCGGGCTTGAGAAGTTCAAGACCGGTTACTACAAGGATGCAATGGTTGATTTCACCAAAGTGATAGAGCGGAACGACCAGTATTTCGAGGCCTATTACCTGCGGGGCCGCTGCCAATACGAGCTGGGGAAAAAGCAGGAGGCGCTGGCCGACTATAACCGGGCCATCCAGCGAAAGAAGGATTACGCCCCCGCATTGCTGTTCCGTGGGAAGTATTATGTGGAGACTGCCGAACTGAAGAAAGCGATGGAGGATTTCGATGCAGCCATCAAGGCATATCCGCAGTTTTTCGAAGCCTATGTGGAGCGGGCTGCCCTGAAAGAGGTTGAGCTTGACTATCAGGGAGCGGTAGATGATTATACCAAATCCCTGCAAATCAACGAGAAGGATAAAATGGCCTGGCACAACCGGGGTCGGATTCATCAGAAAATGAAAAACTACCAGGCGAATATTGAGGATCAGGAATCGGCGTTAAAGCTCGACACCGGAATTGCCATGGCCTGGTTTTACAAAGGACTGGGGCTGGAGGGGGCCGGTAAACTCCGGAACGCCATGACCGATTACGAGAAAGCAATCGGGCTGGGAGTGAATTCCGAGGAGATATATACGCATGCCGGCAACCTGGCCTTTGAACTCTATCGTTTCGAAAAAGCGGTTGAGTACTATACCCCACTTATCGTCAAGTACAGGACACGGGACCCGGAGATCCATCTGAACCGCGGCATCAGCTATCTGAGACTCCGGAAATACAAAGAGGCTGAGGACGACTTTGCACGGTGCATTGTGTATGATAAAAAGAACGCCAGGGCATTTCTGAACAAAGGAATCGCCAATTTCAGGATGGGGCGCGAGGGCTCTGCCTTCCGCGACTTCAACCGTGCCATTGAGCTGGAACCGGAATACTATAAAACCTACGAACAACGCGGCATCATATACTTTGAACAGAAACGGTACGACCTGGCGCTGGCAGATTTCGACAAGTCTATCAGCCTGCGGCCCACAGGAGATGCCCACTACCACAGGGGGATGATCCGTTCAGAAAGGAATGACCGCGATGGTGCCTGCCAGGATCTGCTCGCAGCCAAAGAGCTGGGGCATCCCAGGGCCACTCTCGAGTACCCGAAACTCTGCGAATAGCTTTGCACCGTTGTTAACCAGATGACCGGAGTTGTCAAAACAGGTAAGGAAGAAACATCTTGCTCCTTTTCATGTATTCAGTGTATGGTTTTCCAAAGAAAACAACGCACTCCTTTTCGTCAGCTCTGGCGGTCAGATATAAAAATACCGATGACAGCAGGGACACCAGAAGTAATTCAATGGTCATTTGCTTTAAGAAAATTCCCCATGTTAAAAAAAGCAGGGATGCATAACAGCGGATGTCGGATGTATTGATAAATCCCTGTGTCTATCAGCTTCGTGGTTTGTTCGAACGTAAAAAGCGCATCTTCGCTCCTGCTTTTCTCCGGCTTTCCTGCTTTTTTCAGGAGGATCACCCCGAAAATCACAAGGTAAACCGAGATAATCAGCAATATCCAGGAGAAAATCTGAGGTATGGAGAAAGGACGAAAAAACCAATAGGAATAGTTGGATGCTAAGAGCCAACCGATGCTCTCCCAGGCGAAGAATCTGTAAAAACCATGGCTCTTTACCTTCAGAAGAGCTCGCCGTGAGACGATTATTATGGGGATGCTTAAGGCTATAAAAATATAGATCCTGTCCATAGGCTTGATCTTAATTTCAGGAAATCAATCCAAAACCGGGGTCTTCTCTATTCCAGCATCAGGTTCACCAACCTGGGGTATTTTACCGCATATTTGTACGATATCACCCGTTTGGCTCCGGGTTCAAGCACCAGGGTCCAGGTGAGTTTTCCGGTCTTTTCGTCGAGTACAGCCCCGGAGTAATCAATCTTTTCAACCTCTATCGACTTCTTCTCCGAAACCGGGAACTGGTCTTCCACAATGATATTGATCACCGTGTTCCGGTTGTTTTTCAGCGAAATATCCCATCCGATGGTCTCCCGGATATTGCTGCCGATGATTTTTTTATCCATCAACTCCTTGCTGCCGTCGCGGGTTACCAGAACATTGTGATCCCGCCCAAGGGAAATGGTGAGTGTGTCGGAGGCTTTTTCGGCATCGATGTACGATTGGCTGGTGAAAGTACCCTGGAAATAGATGTTTGTTTTTCCGGACAGGAGATTCAGTTGATTCCAGTCTACAATCTCAGCACTCAGAAATACCGCAGGGTCGATTTTGGGGATACAATGGTACACATACCTTACCGGAACGCTCACCTCCTTGATTCTGATGCTGTAATCTTCACCATTGGAAGGGATGGTGTACGGGATGTCAATCCGGTATTCCATGTTGGTGATGTTGGTTTTTAGTGAGTTGGAGATGTAGTTTGAAATCACCACACCCTCCTCCTTATCTTCTGCCTTCGAATGGCTCTTAGCCTGACTGCTCCTGGCCCAGAAATCACCGGAGGATAGATCCAGACCATCAGGTACGGCAGAATAAGCATAAACACCGCTGGCTGCAGGCATCTTCATGATTTCCTGGCTCGTGATGGTCATGTTGCTTTTATCCATCAACGGTGCAGCATAGTTGTTTATCACCACTTCCTGCAGCTGCAAATTATTGGCCTTCAGTTTAAAATCCTGTAAAAAAGTGATCTGATCGGCTCTCACACTCACACCTGTCACAAGAACAGTCTGGTAACCGATGTAGGTGACCTTGACATTGTACGTACCGACTGCGAGAGGCTTGATCATGAATTGTCCATCCATATCGCTGACGGTACCTGTAATGAGCTGGTTGTTCCTTTCAACGATAACATTGGCAAAAGGAATGGCCTCACCTGTCTCCTCATCGAGCACACGGCCCTTCAGTGATCCGATCCCATTGGGATTGGTAAGCTGCTGAACTGGGATGCTCCTTCCCAGATACCAGGGTGAAAGCTCAGGTTTATCGCCACTCAGCGAAGGATTATGGCTCGACAGGGTAAGGTTCACCTGGTTCCAGCTTTCACCCGTAGATTGATATACGTTGGCATTGTAGACGATACTCAGGGGCTTTGTGATTTCATCCACACGAAAATCATAGTAAGGAGCCCAACCTGCCGAAGGCACATAATAACGGATCCTGAAACTCCCTTTTACCACTTTTTCGCACTCTACAGAAATAATCACCTGGCTGTAAGGTTTGGTTTTGGCTGCCGTGAGCTCGTTCAGCCTGCCATACAGCTCCTGAATCTTCTTGTTGATTTGGTCTGTTTCCCTTGATAGGTTCAGCTTTCCCTGCCGGATCTCGTTCAGGCGAAGGCGGTAAAAGTCTGCGGCTTCCCTGATCTCAGCCACGGTGGTTCCTTCGTCCTTTGTCCCAAACTTGCTGTTACCCATCAGTAGGTTTTCCTCCAGATCGTACACTGCATACCGGTTTTTTATCTCCAGTATCTTCTGCTCCTGAAGTTCAATTTCATCCTGAAGTGCTGCCTCTTCCTTCCCTTTCTTTGCATCGGCAGGAAAAATCACCTGGTGCTTCACCGACAGGATCTTGCAGAAATCTATCCCATCTACCTGCAGGCTTTGCGGGTTTAACTCCATGGGCAGCTGGTCGGCAATCAACAGGTGCTTCCCTTTAGTAGCGTCCAGATCAATCATCCGGGTGACCTGAGCCCCGCTGAAAAATACAGTAACATCGGTAATCTTCGACTGAACCTTTAAGGTATCAATACCAAAAACCGATAACTGCATGGCAACTAAAGCAATCAGAAACTGGATTTTTTTCATTTCAGAGATATTTAAGCGGTAAAAGTAGTGAAAAGCCTGACCCAGATAAAAAGGAAAAGCCTCCGGTACGAAGGAAAAAGAATAATGCAGATTAATCCATCAATCCTTCATTTTTACACTGAGTTACACTGAGAAAACACTGAGAACCACTGAGAAAACCTCAGTGAATCTCAGTGTATTATCTCATTCTTTCTCAGTGAAATAAAGTAAAACTAGCTTAAATTATTACGGGAACTTTATAAATACGTATAACCTCAGGTGGATTTAACCTGTAATTCCATGAAATTAGTCTGGGTCATGCATTATAAGCGTAATTTTGATGAATGTCATCATAACAAAACCAGTCAATCAAATCCAACAGAGATGAAAAACAAAGGCAAAAACATTGTTATCAGGAAGGCTTCAGGGGAAACCGAGTATTTTGATGCAGAGAAGTTGCTGCGATCACTGCAGCAGGCTGGAGCTGACCGGATTTTGGCAGAAAGTATCCTGGGAGAAGTTGAGCGGGATTTATTCGACGGGATGAAAACGAAACTAATCTATACAATGGCTTTCAGGATGCTGCGCAGGAAAAACCGCAGGCATGCAATGCATTACCGGCTAAAGCGATCACTTTTTGATTTTGGGCAAACAGGATTTCCATTTGAGCATTTCATAGGCGAGATTTTCAAAAAAAGAGGTTACAGGGTTGAGGTAGGCAAAATTATTCAGGGACATTGCATATCTCACGAGGTGGATGTGATTGCCGTAAATGCTGCTGAACAAATCTTCATTGAATGCAAATATGGTGTTGATCAGGGTAAGTATGTGTCGGTGCAGGTTCCCCTTTATGTGCGATCGAGAATGGATGATATCATCCGGTTAAGGAAGGAATTGCCTGAAAATGCCGGAGTTAAATTTACAGGAGGCATTGCAACCAATACCCGCTTTTCGGATGACTCTGTTGATTTTGGCAAATGCAGCGGATTAATGCTTCTGGGGTGGGATTATCCGGCTGGCTATGGACTGAAGGAAATCATCGAAAGGGATCAGGTATATCCCATTACCCTCCTTGAGCATCTCTCGTCAAAACAAAAATCTGTTTTGGTCGAAAAGGGGATCGTGACCTGCAGTCAATTATTTGAACAACTGAATGTTATAGAGGAATTTCGATTGAGCCCCGTAAAGGCCCAAAACCTGGTTGATGAATTAAGGGATATTCTGAATAAGTAGTAATTACCTTACCCTCAAGGTCCTTCCGATCTGCAATGTGGTAGTGCGTGAAATGTTATTAAGCTGGCAGATTTTGGTGACGGAAGTACGGTTTTTCTGGGCAATGGTAGAGAGGCATTCGCCGCTTTTAACCTTATGATATTTGGCAAGGGTTGCAGGAGCCTTCGTGCCGCTTTGGCTTTTTGAGGATTTCCCTCCCATATAATTAAAATGGGACGCGGTGAGCATCAGGGTGTCATTCAGGAGCCTTCCCTCTTCAATGTTCATAACCGTTTCAGGGTTGAACGGGATTCCCATATACCGCACTTCGAAATGGAGATGGCTTCCGTAGGATCTGCCTGTATTACCGCCAAGCCCGATGGGCTGTCCGGCTTTAACCATCTGGTTGGTGTCGACCAGGATTTTTGAGAAATGGCCATAAACGGTTTCGAGCCCATTGAGATGCCTCAAAACAACCGTATGTCCGTAACCATAATGGTAGGCTGCAATCCGGACTTTTCCGTCGAAGGTTGCCACAACCGTGTCGCCGGTGTTAAGATTGATGTCTGTACCATAATGATAACGGTATCTGCGTGGGCCGAATTTCGAGGTTACTTTATTCTGAAAGGGAACAGCAAATTTCCCTGCCTTTTTTCCGGTAAGTAACACAGCCTCTGCAAAGCAGGTGTCAGTGATGATCGATTTCAGACTGTCGCGCAGCCCGAAAGGAATCTGGTTCTGATGCCAGTGTGCCGTAAAAATGGAATCGTTTTCAAAACCCTCATCAGAAACGTCCTGTTGCTCTGCAACCGTTTTGGACTGAGGGGTCCGGGTCTGGGCTGATACGGATGAGAAGAACAGGATCGTGGTGAATCCTATCATGATAATGATAATCAGCTTGATCAGGTTCTTCTTGAACATTTGTAGCTATACCGTTTTAGATTGACGTCGCAAAGATAACGGTTTCCGCTGAACCTGGAGTATGTGCGCGTTTGGCAGGCAAATCAGGGAATGACCAGCCTGAATGATTCTAAGCCCTTGTCATGCAAAAGATTAAGATGATAAACACCCTTGTTGGATACAGGAAGGATTACAGTGAATACACCGGGCAAAAGGGTGCTATATTGCTTGTTTTCAATCAATTGACCACTACTGTTAAAAATTCTTAATTGTGCCCTGGTGAGCTGATCGGGTATGCTGAGGTAGAATACTCCGGAAGGGGAGGGGTTAGGCCAAAGCGCGATATCCGGTGATTCTTCTGATTCCGCAATCCCGGTGCATGGTTCAGCAAGAACCTCAAGGGTGTCAGAATTCTGGCAACCGTTGGTATCAGTAACCTGCAAGGCGATGTTATGGTATCCGGTACTGAGAAAATCGGGTTGAAACCACAGTTGCGGGTTTGTGGAAACGGGTATTCCGTTGAGGTACCACTGATAGCTTTGGAAATTTCCACCGGAAAAAGTGGTTAAAAGCTTTGTGCAGATTACTGTGACAGAATCATTGCCAATAAAAGCCTTATACCAAAGATCTGCCATAATGGAGGGTGATGGAACAGGATTAACAGTAACAAAAATGCTATCGGCAGAAAGGCACCCCTGTGGATTCTCCGCAATGGCCCACACCGTGAAGGTACCTGGTCCCAGTAAAGCACCATCTGCCTGCCAGGTGCTTCCCTGCGACTGGTCATGCCATGTGATGGATGCACCTGATGCCATGGCGGTTACCAGTTTGATTTCATTGCCGCACAGGGACATGTCAGGTCCCAGGCTGAAAGTGAAGGGTGCGCCAATGGTTGCTGACACGGCAAGTGTATCATTCTGCCGGATGGCGTCTTCGGGGCAGTACATGTATACGGTAAGGGAGGTCAGCCCGGCTGCCGGCAGGGGCAGACTACCGGTAAGAAAAACCCCGGCAGTATCTAAGGGAAGAATCTGAAGCAGTTGTTTGGTGTTCTGATAGATTTGTCCGGCAAAACCAAAGTAAAAAGATACAGAGTCGTTGAAAGCAAGATTTCTTTTATTCAACACCATTACCCTGATGTTAGGGATACCATTGGCACATAACGATTGTATCGTATCAATTGCCATCATGGCAAGATCCTGTATCAGAAACTCATCAGCGCCCATGTCCGGTGTAGCCGGACTTCTCAGTTCTCCGTCGATGTCGTCGATAACCGGTGTGGCGGAATTGATACTTGGGGTACCAATATTATTTATCGCTGAATTATTGCAATGCAAATCGGAGATGGAAGTATATTGTGGATCAGTTGCCACAGAGTTCATGTCCTGCAAACTGGCAGTCTGGTAGGCCGAAAGGGAAGTAAGATTACCGGCAGATTGCCAGAAGGCTGTTTGAGTGCCGGTTGTGAAGAAGTTGTTGTAGTTTGATGAATTGAAGGGGGTTGCTGTGCTCGTGGTGGCATTGAGGCTGTAGCCGCCTCCCGTATTGACGAGAAGGTTGTTGTACAGCTCGTTGAGCCCGCTGTTGATTCCGTTCACCTTGAAGGCACTGCTTCCGGCATTCGTATTATGCAGATTTACACTGTTGTAGTAAATATGGCACGATTTGGAGTTGTCGATCAGTATGCCTTCTGAAGCTGCTGTTCCCCCGACAGAAATAAAATTGTTGGCAATCAGGTTAATAGGAATTCCGGCAATGGTAGCGTTATGTACACAGATCCCTTTGTCGTTGGTAACGAAAACCCGGTTTTTCAGGATCCGGAGGTTATTGTCGCAAAAGAAGGTATAGATACCATAACCGGCAGTGGCAGAGGAGGATTCAACCAGGTTTCCTGTGATCTGCGGCCCGGAGCAATAGGAGAGTGCGATTCCGGCATATCCGGGCTGGAAAAACTGATTGTCCATAATTTTAATTCCCTGGTCGATACAGCAGATCAGCTGGCTGATTCCGAGGTGGAATATTCCGTACGAGCCATTTTCGAACCGGTTGCCCTCGAAGGTGAGGTTGCTTTGGGAACTGGCGTTGGGGCTGTAAACCACCGATTTATAAGTAGCCGAAGTGGTTGAATTGGTGCTGATGAAACGGTTATGATAGAAATGGATATAGGTACAGCCATTGATGATATCCACCACCTGGCTGTAGTCATTACTGCCTGTCCGTTGAAAGGTAAGGTACCTGAAGCTCACATGGGAAGCTCCGTTAAGCCGAAGTGCATAATTGGTTGTTGCAGAAGTGGATGCCGGAAATGTGATGATTACAGCAGAGCTGTCGGTGCCCGAGGATTCAAAGATCACTTTATTGGTGGCGGAGGTACCCTGCACAGGGCCTACAGTCATGTTGCCCGTATAGGTTCCGGGAGCTATCACAAAGGTAACCGGACCGCTGACACCATTGCTGGTTACCGCAGCAGCTGCTGCTGCAGGATCCGGATAGCTGGCGCCGGTACCGCCAACGGTATAGGTTCCTGACAGGGGCTGGGATACGGAAGATACATGCCAGAGCAGGACGAACAATGGCAGCAGGATTGATTTTCGCGACATATATGAGATGTTATTGGCGGATTACTTTTCTGGTAAAGATATTCTTTCCGTCGGTGATTTTCAGCAGATAGGTACCGGAGGCAAGTCTGGAGGGTTCAGGAATGGGAATCACATTCAGCCCTGGATTTTTACGGATCTCCCCGTTGAAGTGCAGGTTACCCCTGAGGTCATACAATTCAAGCGTAATGTTTTGGGTATCGGTGGCATAGAATGATACCAGGAGCCTGTCGTTAAAGGGGTTGGGCGAGACCTTGAAGTCCTTGTCGCCGATGTCTGGGATAGGCTGGCCTCCGAGGACCAGGTGGGCAACCGCCAGGTTTGGAATACCATATCCGAGAAGGGTATCGGGGTTAAACCATTGATGTCCGCTCCGGTGCACTGCATCAATAAACTGCATGATGGGAATCGTATCAAACGCCTGTCGCAGGCATGCAAGGGCACCGCACAGGATAGGGGATGCAAAGGAGGTACCGTTGCCTGTGGTAGAACCACCTGCCGAGGAGGCAATGGTGGCATTCCAGCCTACGGCGGCAGCATCCGGTTTAATACGGCGGTCGGCAGTGGGGCCTGTGGAACTGAATGGGGCATAGGTTCCTGACACATCCACTGCTCCAACAGTCACCACATGCTCTGCATCACCTGGCGAACTGACGTAAAACCAGCTGCTGCCACCTCCGTTTCCTGCGCTGGTGACCACCAGAATGCCCTTTGCGGATGCTTTTGAAGCTGCCCTGGCACTGAGCGAGGTTTTTCCGTCCATGTCGCTGACCTGGTGGTTCAGCAGGGGGAGGTCGAATGTGGTATACCCCAGACTTGAGTTGATGAGATCGGCTCCGACACTGTCGGCATATTCAGCACCGAGTGCATAGTAAAATTCTTCAACCGGGAATTCGTCGGCCACATCTTCGGTAAGGATCAGGTGATAGGATGCATCGGGTGCTGTGCCCACCAGGGTGCCGGGAATATTGCCAGCCATCGTGGATAACACCATCATCCCGTGCAGTGAACTGCCATATACCGATTCAGCCGGTTTAACGAAATTTCTGGTGGAGAGGATTCTGTTGCTGAGACGAAGGGAATCGAAAACCGGGATGAGGTCGACCATGGAAAAGCCACCATCCAGAACCGCTATCACCATATCTTTGCCGGTATATCCCATTTGATGCAGGAAGGTGGCACCCAGCATATTGGCCTGTGAATACCCGTATCCATAGTTGATGCCTGACGGGGTCGACCCTTTTACCTCTGCTGCGTTGCCGGTCAGAATATCAAGCAATTCCTCAGAGGTTTCCAGCTTCTGGAGGCCCTTTTGCCCGTTTCCCCCTTTGGCAGTATTGGTATAATAGAGCAGGTCCACTGAGGTGATGAAAGGCACCGAGAGCAGGTCCATTACCGTTGCAGAATCCTGTGCCTCAATCAGAGCGGCATTGAACCATTTCGATATTCCCAGCACCTGAAATCCCCTGTTCAAAAGGGTATCAATATAATGGGGCGATACCGGCAGATCCTCCTGGGTAATGGCAATATTGAGGGTATTTCTGCGGTCGATGGCCCTCTGGCTTAGAAATGCCTGGGGGTTGGCAACGGTATACGGAGTTCCGGCTTTGTCGGAAAAAGAAACCATGAACCGGGCAGTAACTTTTTGAGCGGAAAGGTTAAGTGATGAAAGCATCAGAAAACCAATACCTAAAATGAGTGCTGATCTGAAATTTGTCATATGGCGAAGCGCTTTCTCAATGAGGATGTAAAGATAAAGTAAAAAACAGAATCAGGCGATGATACCACCGGCAATCACATCATCACCTTCGTAGAATACAGCACTTTGTCCGGGTGTTATGGCAGATACAGGCTGATCAAACTCTGCCATCAGGCTGTTGCTTCCCATCGGACGTATGGTGCAGGGGGTTCCTTTGTCATGATACCTGACCTTTCCCGTCACAGATAATCCTTCGGCAGGGATCCCGGCGTACTTCTGCAGATTGCAGTCCCTTACCGACATATGGGTGGAAAGGGTATCTTCTCTGAACCCCAGGGTTATGGTATTGGTATCCGGATCAATATGGCTTACATAGGCCGGTTCTCCCAGCGCGACTTCGAGTCCGCGCCGCTGACCAATCGTATAGAACGGATAACCCTTATGTTTGCCGATCACCTTCCCTTCGCGGTTCAGAATATTGCCACCAGCCAATTGTTGTTCGATCCCGGGAACACTTCTGCGGATGAATCCTCTGTAATCATTATCTGGAATAAAACAGATTTCATAGCTTTCCGATTTGTCGGCTATGGCCTTGAAACCATGCTGTCGCGCAATTTCCCTGATCTGGGGCTTGGTGTACCCACCCAGGGGGAGGAGGGTGCGGGCAAGATTCTTCTGGCTGATACCCCACAAAACATACGACTGGTCTTTTAAAGGATCAACGCCACGGGCGATATAATAACGGTTATCTTTCATGTTGACCGAGGCGTAATGCCCGGTTGCAATAGCTTCACATCCAAGCTGATCAGCCTTTTGCAGAAGTGCTTCCCATTTCACATGGGAGTTGCAGAGAACACAAGGGTTTGGAGTCCGCCCTTTCATGTATTGATCCACAAAATTCAGGATGATATGCTGTCTGAAATCTTCCCTCAAATCCATAACATAATGCGGGAAGCCCATCCCAAGGGCAATTCGTCTTGCATCGTTTATTGAATCGAGGCTGCAGCAACCGGTTTCTTTTCCTCTTACCCCTGAGCTTTCATAATCCCAAACTTTCATGGTAATGCCCACAAGCTCATAACCGGCTTCTTTTAAAAGAATTGCAGCCACAGAACTATCAACGCCGCCACTCATGGCTACAAGAACACGCATAATCAGTTAGGAGTTAGGAGTTAGGAGTTAGGAGTTAGGAGTTAGGAGTTAGGAGTTAGGAGTTAGGAGTTAGGAGTTAGGAGTTAGGAGTTAGGAGTTAGGAGAACAAATTGGAAGCCAGTTAGTTTGTTTAGGGTTTGTTAATTTTAGATTGTGAAGTGGTTTCGGCTTTTAATCAATTTGAAGGATGCATATACAACATTCAGAAATACACCCATCAGAAGGGTTACGCCCCAGGTTCTGGGGTGATTAAAAGGATTGATCAACCTGTCGCCAATATCGTACAACAGAGTTATTGGCTCATTGAGAATGCCCCAGCTATTCCACCGCAGGTATCTTCCTATGTAAATTCCGAAACTCCCCAAAAACAGAAGGCTGATTGAAATCGGAAACACAAATCTCTTTTTGATCCTTTGTCTTTGTACATTTTCGATATCCCACAGACTCAGGAGTCCGAAAAGCAATCCGGTCCAGGCAAAAGAAAGTATCAGAATCAGGTCATACCATATCGGCATCGACGAATTGAGCCTGAGATGGAACAGGTCGGTAAGAATGTAGGGGGCATTCGGGAAAAACAGCAGCCAGATGGCAATCAGGATTATCAGACTGAATTTGGATTTGACCAGTTTTGGATAAAGTATGGCAAGACTGGTGAGAAACCAGGGGATAAATGCAAGAAACAGGTTCCAGTTCAGAAACAGGAATGTGACGGTATCAGAATAAAATACTCTGAACAGCGACAAGACAAAGCAAAGACAGCACAAGAAAAACAGGAACCATGTCTCTGTATTCCGTCCGGAAGCTTTAAGGCGTTTCAGCATAGATCTAAAAGTTTAGGGATATAAATGATGAGCCCTGTTGCCAGAGCCGCCAGGGCACTTACCAGAACGGCCGCAGCAGAGAGATCCTTAACCTTTTTGATCCTGATGTGGTATTGCGGTGAAACAAAATCTGACAGGTTTTCAATGGCCGAGTTTATTGCTTCAATACCAATTACAAGACCTGATGCCAGGGCAACTGTGATCCATTCAGCCTTGCTGATGTTCAGCAGAATCCCCAAGACAACCACTGTAATCAAGGCAAGCAGATGGATTCTGGCATTGGGTTCCTCTTTCAGCATTATCCACAATCCTTCAAACGCAGGTCTGAAACTTTTTAATCTGGCAACCAGGTAGCGCTTCATAGAGGAATGCATTTGGATCTTATTCGATTCCAAGGTTTCTCAGTTGCTGCCGCATCTCTTCAACCTCTTTTTTTGCTTCGGGAGAATCGGGTTCAGTTACGGGTTGAAGCTGTTCGGTTTTTATCTTTTTACCACCTTTATAGGTTTCCTTTTTCTCAATTTCCCCTTTGATATTGTAATGGATCCAGGTGCCAACCGGAATGGAATTCTCATACTTCCCAGCCACGCAGAATGTTCCGGAGCTGTAATAGAGGTAAAAGATGCCATTCAGAAGATTATCCCTGTAGGTAGCTTTGATTTTGATTTTGCCATCATCGAAATACTGAAGCCAATCGCCCTGTTTCAGTCCATTCACGTATTGGACCTTTTCAATCAGCATTCCATCCTGATTGTATTTTACCCAATCACCATCAGCTACGCCTTTAGCGTAGTGCTCGATGGAAATGATGCGTTCGCTCTCGTTGAAGTACTTCCATGTGCTGTCTTTTTTCTGCTGCCAGTATTTGCCCACAGCCATAATGGCTCCGTTGGCGTGGTACATCACCGCGCGTGCTTCCTTGCCCTGCTGCGTATATTCAACAGTGGATTTTATTTTTTTGTCAGGATAGTAATAGACAAAAAGACCTGCTGGATTGCCATGATCAAAACGACCTTCATACAAGAGGGTATCCCGCTCAGATTTTATCCAGTAACCATGTTTCTTGCCGTTCTTATCCACCTTGTTTAGGGTGTCCTGCTGTCCGGTTGCCCATAAGGCGAATCCTGAAATAAAACCAAACATTAATATTGCTCTGATTAACCTGATTTTCATTGTATACCTTTTGAATTTATTCAGTCATATCAATAAGAACTGCTATTAAAGACTTCTGAAGCATACTTTCTACTTTTATACTTTCTACTTTTTACTTTTTCCTTTTGCCCTTTGCCTTTCCTCTTCTGTCCTGAATTCCGCAATTCTTCCGATCAGTTCCAATGGCAAAGGCTGGCCGTAAGGAAACTGTACCGATCCTTTCCCCTGTTTGTATCCTTTCAGTTCTTCCTTAAACGCAAGATGTCCGGATGGTAGTGCATACAACCCGATATGGTTGGTATGCGCCGCGAAATAGAGCAGCCTTTTCCCGTTCAGTCTGAAAACAGGCATACCAAAGGACAATCCTTCCGTGGCCTCAGGAGAAGCTTCTCTGATGGTTTCTCTGACCGACCGGAGTTTCTCCTGAATCTCCGGGGGGAATTGGTGAATGTAATCATCGATGTTAACCATGAACAATCGTTTTGGCAAAGATCATCAAAAAAAAGAATGCATGAGAAACATGGTTAGTCTCAGGTATCCGCCACTTTGAAATGGACTTTTCCCTGCTTTGATCCTTGAACACTTCAATGTTACAAAAAGTAAGGCATCTTCCTGCTGGCACGGCGCATCAGGTCATCCACCAGCCGCTGCGGGGTGCTTCCCACGCCACCCGAGTACGTGTGGTCGTAGTTCCAGATGAGCTTCTTCTTGCCACAATCGCTTATGCTCAAACTCACATTCACTTCATTGGTGGGGCCCCAAACGCCGAAAACCACCCCAATGGCGATGGCAGCACCTTCCGACATCGGTTTCGACATTGAGATTTTGCAGGTCATCACGCCATCCACTCCCAGCACCTGGCAAAGCTCTTCAGTCGTAAGAGGGGCTTCCGGATAACCTGCTTTGGCCAGTTTGGCGTTGGTGGTTTCAAGGTCCTGGATCTCCTGTGCCAGTTTCCCCTGCATCTTGCGCTTTAACATCCAAGCATATAGCTCTTTCTGAAAGTTTACACCTTCAATATTCTGCTGCTCTTTCAGTGCCTCTTTGTCAACCTTTTTACTGTTGGTAAGAATGGAAACTGAAGGAGGGATTATGGCAAAGGTCTGATGACCGGCCGCCAGCATTTTTGCATCGGGGGTGTAAAACACCTGGGCACAGGAGGCAAGAAAGATGCCTGCAATCAGGGTTAGTGTTGTCCAGACTATTCGTGAATTCATGATCTCAAATTTTTGTTTTGTGACAACTTATTGATTAGATACCTCAAAGGTAATACATCTTTAAGCAGAAAATATCGCTTCACTATCATTCTGAAGTAAGAGATGAAAATCAAGGGCTGGGTAGCCTGTTAATAAGATGACACACCTCTAAGCAGGGAGGCCTTGTCAATATTGAATTTATCGAACGTATAGCCCCGTTTAACAGGGCTTAGAGTCGAGTAGCGGCAATTATCCTGCAAAAAAATCACTTCAAAATCTCCTTTTTCCACTTCTCAATCATCTATACACCAAATTTTATCAGCATGAAAACATCGAACAAAATGATTCCATTTTCCAGTTTACCAACCAAAACCCTTCTGTCATGCATCCATTAACCCAACACCTCTATCACTGGACCTGGGGAACTTATCGCCACAAACCCGTTCTTGCAGAAGAAGGACATCATCGTCTTTTTGGCTACCTTAAAAGCCAATTGACCAGCAAAAAATGTCATGTATACAAAATCAATGGTACCTCAGACCATCTCCACATCATTGCATCTCTTCACCCTGAATTGAGCCTCTCAAGCCTCATCAGGGAACTTAAAGTCAACTCAGGCTTCTTTATCAGATTCCATAAAGTATTTCCCGAATTCGAAGGTTGGCAGACAGGTTATACAAGCGTCACCCATTCAATTTTCGATTTGCCTGATCTGATCCGGCATATCGGAGACCAGAAAAATTATCACCTGGAAAAAACTTTCAATGACGAACTGACCATATTGTACGAACGGATGGATATCATCCCCAAATTCAGGTGTTTCTGGTGAGTTGCAGTGTGATATGAGGCATCAGAATAAATTCCTGTCAGTGAGTCAATCACAGCAGAACTCAGCAAAAGCTTTCAGTGATTCAAACTGATAATCAATATGTATACAATCTGGTGGCTCTCCATCCAATCCAATGAAAACATTCACCATTTCAAGATTTCTCCCAAATTCCATGTCACTTGCGGAATCTCCCACCATTACACTCATGTCGAATTCAATTTCCGGAAATCTGCTTTTGGCTGACAGCCCCAGTGCAACACCAGGCTTCCTGCAATTATTTTCTGTATCTGTTGTATCCGTGCAATAGAACACGGCATCCACTCTTCCGCCCGATTTTCCGATTTCCTGCACCATACTGTCATGAATATGGTCAAGTTCCTGAAGGCTCATTAATCCTTTGCCAACCCCCTGTTGGTTGGTGACAACCACAACTTTTGAAAACCGGTTGCTCAGATGAGCAATCGCTTCCAGGACTCCCGGCAGAAACGCAAACTCCTCCCAGCAGGTAACATAACCGTCAGGAATACGCCTGTTGATCACCCCGTCGCGATCGAGAAACAGAAAACTTGCACTTTGCAGTTTAGTCAGGGAATTCATCGCATGCCCTCCTGTAATCTTCAGGTATTCCAATATCAATAAAATAATTGTTGAATGCAATGCCCATGAAAAACTCCTGTGTGGCTTTGGCTGCAAAGATCTCCCTTTCCAGAGAGAACTTTTCTGCCGGTGCACACTTTTTCAACCATTCTGCCTCCATCAGATAGATTCCGCCATTGATAGAACCCTCACCTGCTCCAGGATTCTTTTCCCTGAAAGCCATAATCCTGTTCTTATCATTGATTTCAACCTGCCCGTACCTGCCCGCATCTTCAACCTTCCTAAGGGCAATCACCACAGATGGATGGTATTGATATTTGGCATCTTCCAGTTCCTTTAGCGGAATGCTGAACAGCGAATCTCCATTCATCATAAATGTGTTTCCGCTCAATTCCTGTGAAGCCAGCAAGAGCCCGCCACCGGTTCCCATGGGTTCTTTTTCTTTCACGTATTGAATGGAAAGATCATGATACGTATTCCCAAAATATGATTCAATGGATTCACCCATATAGCCTGTAGACAGGACAATCCTCCGGATTCCCTGTTCAAGCAGGTAGTCGAACTGGTACGACAGGAAAGGACGGTTGTGGATCAAAGCCATCGACTTGGGACGGTCAGATACCACTCCGCGTAACCGTGTTCCCAAACCTCCGGCAAGAATAATAGCCTGGTCGCAAACGATTTTCATCAGCGTGGAAACAATGTGCTTTCTACGTGCTCACATATGATATGGCCCAGCATGATGTGGGACTCCTGAATTCTGGGAGTATCGGAGGAGGGAATATTCAACAGGAAATCGGAAAGTGGTTTCATCTTTCCTCCCGTTTCACCGGTTAATGCAACGGTAGTAATGCCCATTTCGCGTGCCACCTCAAATGCCCTGATGATGTTGGGAGAGTTTCCCGATGTGGAAATGCCGATAAGCACGTCCCCCTTCTTGCCTGTTCCCTTCAGGAGACGGGCGAAAATTTCATGGTAGGAATAATCATTTGCAACTGCCGTCAGATATGAAGTGTTCACATGCAGTGCCTCAGCCGACAGGGGAGGGCGATCGTAATAAAACCTGCCTGATAACTCAGCCGCCAGATGTTGCGCATCGGCTGCACTGCCACCATTACCGCAAAACAACACCTTGCCTCCATTCCGGTAGCAATGGATAATGCGTATGATTACCTGTTCGGTGGTCCTTAGGAGGTGTTCATCCTGACTAATGGCTGTTTTAACGGCAGCCGATTCAAGTATGGTTTTTCTGATACGGTCCATTTCCCTTGGGTTTATACGGCAAAGATGGGGATTTTTCACTGATTTCTCAACCGAATTCGCTATTTTTGCTCCTTAAACCAATAGCTGAAGCTTATGTATAAAGCAGAAATCCATACGCAGAAAGGGGTAATGAAAGTGAGATTCTTTCATAATGACGCCCCCAATACGGTAGAAAATTTTGTAAAGTTGGCCAAAAGTGGCTTCTACGATGGATTGACCTTTCACAGGGTCATCCCTGATTTCGTCATCCAGGGGGGGTGCCCCAATGGCACAGGTGCCGGTGGACCAGGCTATACCATTAAATGTGAACTTGATGGTGAAAATCAATTTCATGATCGGGGTGTCCTTTCTATGGCACACGCAGGCCGTGATACCGGTGGGTCACAGTTTTTTATATGTCATAACAGGATGAATACCAGGCATCTGGATCGTAATCATACCGTATTTGGGAAAGTTTATGAAGGACTGGAAGTAATCGATGCGATCAGAAGAGGTGATAAGATTGAGAAAATCGTCATCATCGAAGAAGCATAATCCATTGTACCATGATCATCCGCAGTAAAGCGCCTCTCAGGCTTGGTCTGGCCGGTGGGGGTACAGATGTGGCACCGTATTCTGACCTTTTTGGCGGAGCCATACTCAATGCCACCATCAGCCTGTATGCCTATGCCTCGGTTCGTCCTCTGGAAGAAGACAGGATTATTATCCGATCCGTCGATACCGGAACTTTCTATGACAAGGCTTCGGAGGTATCCATCCCTATCGATGGTATCCTGAGCCTCCACAAAGGAATATACAACAGGATCGTCCGCGACTTTGTGCACAAACCTCTGGGATTTGAACTCACTACCTTTGTGGATGCACCTCCGGGATCGGGCCTTGGAACCTCTTCCACCCTTGTGATTGCCATCCTGGGCGCATTTGTCGAATGGCTTAAACTTCCATTGGGGGAATATGACATCGCCCATCTGGCATACGAAATCGAGCGAGTAGATCTGGCAATGGCCGGAGGGAAACAGGATCAGTATGCTGCTACTTTTGGCGGGGT
>Ga0116154_10000876_pt1 | contig 29433 bp, 30 predicted proteins | sample AD_UKC030_MetaG_FD_89898 | JGI IMG/M metagenome (GOLD analysis project Ga0116154, IMG submission 89898) | Active sludge microbial communities of municipal wastewater-treating anaerobic digesters from USA - AD_UKC030_MetaG | ecosystem: Engineered > Bioreactor > Anaerobic > Digestate | place: USA... | reverse complement strand
GAACCCACCCGCAAGGACCTCTCCTTCGACGAGAAGATTGCAAAGATTCAGAAATACCTTCCTTCGGGCATCACCGAGAAGATCCTCTCCCAGCGGGACCGGATTGAGGGGGAGAAGCGACAGGTCACGGTGATGTTCTGCGACATGAAGGGCTTTACCCCCCTTTCCGAGAAGCTCGGCCCCGAAACCATGTATGCCATGATGGACGAGGTCTACGAGATCCTCATCCACAAGGTCCATGACTACGAGGGGACGGTGAACGAGATGACCGGTGACGGGGTCATGGCCCTGTTCGGCGCCCCCATTGCATTGGAGGATGCCCCCCAGCGGGCCATCCGGTCCGCCATGGCGATTCACCGGGAGATGACACGGTTCAGCGAGCGGATGCGTCAGGAGAAGGGGGAGTTCCCGCCGGTGAAGATGCGAATCGGGATTCACACCGGTCCTGTTGTCGTGGGGACATTGGGAAACGACCTCCGTGTTGAGTTCAAGGCGGTGGGGGACACCGTCAACCTGGCTTCCCGGATACAGAGCCTGGCCGCCGCGGGGACGACATTTGTTTCAGAAGATGCCTTCAAGCTGACGGAAGGGCTCTTCCGCTTTGAGTCATTGGGTCCCAAAGAAATCAAGGGAAAAGACAAGCCCGTCGCCATCTACCAGGTGATTGCTCCCAGTTCCAGGCGAACGCGGTTCGATGTCAACGCCGAAAGAGGGCTTACGGCCTTTGTCGGGAGACAGAGAGAACTGGAAAACCTCCTGGACGGCCTGGACCGGGCGAAGGCAGGCAGAGGCCAGGCCTTTTCCCTCATCGGGGAAGCCGGCGTTGGCAAGTCCAGGCTCCTTTACGAGTTTCACAAGACAGTCGCCAACGAAGACATCACATTCCTCGAAGGAAAATGTCTTTCCTACGGACGGGGAGCAGCCTACCACCCGATCATCGATATTCTGAAATCGACCTTTAACATCAATGAGGGAGACGCAGATGCCAAAATCCGGGAAAAGGTTACGAATGGCTTGAAAACATTCAAAATAGATGGAGCTTCCTGCCTTCCCTACCTTCTGGAGCTTTTATCCGTCAAAGACAGCGGCATGGACAAGATTGCCATGAGCCCGGAGGGGAAGAAAGACCGCCTGATTGAAATCATCAAGCAGATTATTCTCAAAGGTTCGGAGATGCGCCCCTTGGTGATGGCGATCGAGGACCTGCACTGGGTGGACAAGAGCACGGAAGACGCCCTGAAATACTTTCTGGAGAGCATTCCCGGCATAAAAGTCCTGCTGATCTTCACGTACCGGCCGGAGTATGTGCACACCTGGGGCCGGAAATCCTTCCACAACCAGTTGACCCTCAACCGGCTGTCCAACCGGGAAAGTCTTGCAATGGCAGCAAACCTGCTGGGAAACGTCCAAATCGACAGGGACATCGAGGAGCTGATTCTGTCCCGAACGGAAGGGATCCCCTTCTTCATCGAGGAGCATGTCAAGGCGCTGAAAGACCTGAAGATCATCGAAAGGCAGAACGGCGCCTACAAGCTCACCAAGGGCATCCAAACCATCACGATCCCATCGACCATTCAGGATGTCATCATGGCCCGGGTGGATGCGCTGCCGGAAGGGGCGAAAGAGATTCTTCGCACCGGCTCGGTTATCGAACGGGAGTTCAGCCACGAGCTGCTCAAGAAAGTGACCGATTTGTCCGAGCCGGAGCTCCTTTCCGGCCTTTCTCTTCTCAAGGATTCGGAGCTGATCTATGAAAGAGGCATCTATCCGGACTCGACCTACATCTTCAAACATGCCCTGACCAGAGAAGTGGTCTATGATTCCATCCTGACCAAAAAGAAAAAGCAGATCCATGAAAAGATCGCCGGCACCATGGAAGAAATCTACAAAGAAGATATCTGCTACCACTATGGCGTTCTGGCCGGTCATTGTATTGCCTGTGAGAATTACGAAAAGGGTGCGGAGTATGCAAGACTGGAGGCAAGAGGATACCAGAAAACGGGATCACTAAGGGATGCTATTGAGTATGCGAAGAAAAGCGTGAACAGCTTGGAAAAGCTGCCCCCGACTGAAGCCAACCAGAAAAAACTCATTGATGCCAGGACAAGGCTTTCAGCTTATTATCTAGATATGAATTTCCAACGTTATGCAAAAGAGGCGGTGGAACCGATTCTTGATCTGGCTTTGGAGTTAAACTACCGAAAAAGGCTACCGGCAATATACACAGCAATAGGGCTCTATTATCTCTTGGTTGAAGAAGACGGCAACAAAGGACTTGAATTAATTGACCAAGCCATAAAAATGGCGGAAGAGGTTGCTGACTACCTTTCATGGTTTTTTGCACTCTATCAATCAGGTAATTTCCTGCCTTTTATTTCAGAATTTAATGAAGCTCACAAGCGCCTTCAACAATCTCTTGATTTCAGTCGGATGGCAAATCAACCAATGGGAATAGCATTTTCAAAAGGCTCTATTGCTCTATGTTATCAATGCGAGGGGAAAATGAATCCCTCTCATGAATTTGCTCGGGAGACATTGACACTGGCCAAAGAAACAGGTGATGCTTATCTCAAAGGTATGGCTTACTCCGTTTATGGTGCGTCTTGTTATGGTAAAGGATTATTTAATGAAGCAAAAGCTAATCTTATCAAATGGGATTCTTCCTATGAAAAATCGGCGCCCATTGCTTGGATTTCATACGCTTATGCCTACTGGGGATTCATGCACCTTGATTTGAGAGAATATGATGATGCGGTGAATTGTTTAGAAAAACAAATTTCAATTTCGGAAAGTTTTAGTTTTCTGCCTTCCATAATCAGACTTTGTCGAACAAGTTTGCTGAGAGCGAAAGTATTGCGTCATGATCAAGACATTGATTTAAGTAAATTATTCACGGACTACCAAAACAATAAACTCAAATATGCAGAAGGCTGGATGGCCAGAAACATAGGAGACATCCTGCTAAACATTGGTGATGATCACCTTGCTGATGCAAAGGTCTGGTTTCAGAAAGCCATGAAAGAAGACACAAAAAATGGTTGTAGGTGGTCGTTAGCAATGGATTATGCCTGTTATGCAAACTGGTTCAAGAAGAGGGGAGACATTCAAGGGGCAAAGGAACAGTTCACCAGGGCCATCGATTTCTTCCGGGAATGCGGGGCGGACGGGTGGGTGAGCCGGACGGAAAAAACCCTGGCTGAGATTGCGTAACGTCAAGATTCCGGAGAACCTGCCTGTCATGACCCCGTCCGGCATGGGCGCGGAAGTCAGGAGGAAGGCCGGGCGTTCTGGAATCTGCATTTTTCCGGATTCTCCGCCTTCGCCCGGCAGGACGGAAATATTCAGGGATGTGACGAGCGAAATCCGAAATTCGTAAAGAGGGAAAGAAATCATGTTCGAGGGGAAGATCATCCCGGGCTACCGCCATCAACCCGGTTTCCACTGCGCGTCCAGCGCCATCCGGAACATTCTCGCGTTCCGGGGGATCCGGGTCAGCGAACCCGCCGTGATCGGCTTGGGGCGGGGGCCGGGGCTCTGCTACCTGGTCATCGACGGGCGCCCGTCGCACCTGGTCCACGTCCGCCACCTCACCCTCGAGGATAACTTCTTCCGGACGGTGAACCTGAAATTCCGGTGGCGGGAGACGGCCGACGCCGCCCTGGCGACGCGCGAGGCGAAGGCCTCGGTTGACCGGGGCCTGCCCGTCCTCATCCAGACCGACATCAAGTATCTCCCCTACTTCAACACCGATCAGCACTTCACCGGCCATGCCGTGGTCATCTGCGGCTATGACGACGACAGGGGCGAGTTCTACGTCTCCGACACGCTCCACCCGGAGACGCTCGCCGTGGCGTTCCCGGACATGGAGCGCTCACGGAGCGCCGTCTTTCCTCCCTTCGCCCTGGACAACAAGTCCTTCGTCCTCGAGGACCTCTCGGGGTTCCGCGTCGACGAGGCCGTGGCGCGGGGCGCCATGCGCGGGTGGGCCGAAGAGAACCTGAACGGCATCCCCGGGCTTCCCCTCCCCTACGGCATTCCCGCGCTGGAAGCACTCATCGGGGATCTGCCCAACTGGAGGGAGGCTGCGGACTGGCAGTGGTCGGCGCGCTTCACCTACCAGATCATTGAGCGGCGGGGAACGGGGGGCGCCGGCTTTCGCACCCTCTACCGGCAGTTCCTCGAGGAGGCGGAAGGGCTGTACCCGTCGATTCAGGGACTGGGCCTCTCGCTGGACATGGCCGTCATCGAGGCCCTCTACCACGACATGGCCGCGGCCTTTCGGCAGGTCAGCGAAGGGGATTCGCCGGACTTCTCCCCCGTGGCGCCGGTCCTCGAGAAGCTCCGGGAGCGGGAAGCGGCCTTCTATCGGAAAATTCTGCTGGAAGTCTGAGTGAATGCCCTGGCGGCTTTTCGATCCCGGGAATCGGGATTCGGAAGGCGCTGAAGACGCCGCTCACGGGAGCATTCGGTAGGCCCGAAAAATCAGCCGCCTTCGAGAAACCGGTCGACGGCCCGCGAAACCTCTTCCACCCGCCGGGCCTTCAGGGACGGCGCCGCCGCCGGTCCGAGCCGGAAGAAAAAATCCTGAACCCCGCCGCCGAAGACATCCCCCAGCAGGGCAACGGTCTGCCGCGTGCGATTCTCCACTTGATCCCGGGCGGCATAGGCGTCGCCCTCCTGCTCGTTCGCGCCGAAGTCGTCGACGAGAAGGACATGCAGGGGACGGGACGGCCGCAGGCGATCGCGGATCGCCTCCCAGAAGCGCCGGTCTGCCTTGTGCGCACCCAGATCGGCGGAGTTGGCGACAAGGACCCGGCCGGGCGCTTCTCCCGCCGCGGGCTCCGTCACGGGTATCGCCGGGATCTGCCAGTCCTGAAGAAACCCGATGATGGCGCCGGTCGCCTCTGCGTAGTGATCGGTGGCGACGACGAGCACGGCGGAGGCCTTTTCGCTCAACGCCTGCAGAAGCGGCCGCCAGACATCATCCATCCGGGAGTGCTCCAGATAGTGGTCGACGAAACGGGAGGCTGCCTGCCGAATCCAGTCCTGGCGGGCAGACCGGACGCGCTCCGGAAACAGCCGCTCCACTTCGCGGCGGAGGATCTCCCGGTAGCCGACGGTCGTCGTGCTCCCCTCCTCCCAGGTGGGATTGACGACCCGCCCCCAGAAGAGACCAGGCGTTCGAATCCCCAGATCATGAAGGCCGCTGATCTCCAGCTCCCTCAGCAGCCGCTCCGGGCGCGCGAAGGCCGGCGCCTCCAGGCTCAGCGTGCCTGAGTAGTCGAAGATGATCAGCCTGTCGAAAGCGCGCCTCATATTCTTCCGGAACGGCAGAAGCGCCAGCCGGTCCTCTTCACGGACGGGAGCGCGCGGCCAAAGCCGATTCGATGATCCCGCTCAGCTCCTGCGCGGCCCGGAAGGGGTCCGGCGCGGCACAGACGGCCGAGACCACGGCAACGCCGTCGGCGCCGGCCAGAACGGCATCCGCCGCGTTGTCGCGGTTCAGGCCGCCGATCCCGACCAGCGGATGGCGCAGCCGCGCACGGATCTTCGTAAGACCGTTCAGCCCCCAGCTCCCCTTCGTGTCCGTCTTGGTGGGTGTCAAGAAAACGGGGCTGACGCCGAGATAATCGACGTCCAGATTCCGGGCCTTCTCCACATCGTCCCAGGTTTCCACGGACAGGCCGATGATGGCTCCCGGCCCCATCAGCCTTCTCGCCATGGCATAGGGCATGTCATCCTGGCCGACGTGGACGCCGTCGGCGCCGCCGGCCAGGGCCACATCGACGCGGTCGTTGATGATGAGCGGCACCCGGAACGGCGCAAGCAGGGCCTTGATGCGCACGGCCTCCTCGATGAACGCTCGGGTGGAAATGTCTTTCTCCCGAAGCTGGACGCAGGCCGCGCCGCCCCGGACAGCCTGCAAAACGACATCCTCCAGCGGCCTTCCGCCGCAGAGACCCCGGTCGGTGACGAGATACAGGCCCCTCATGACCACCCCTCCGCCTTCAGCCGTTGGACAATGTCCGCTTCCGTCAGCCGGCACAGGGCGTCGAGGAAGGCGACATGCAGGCTTCCGGGTCCCGCGGCCTGCGCCGCGGCGATCTCCCCGGCGATCCCCATGACCGCCATGGCCTGCGCCGCGGCGAGGGCCGGGGTATTCTGCACGGCGGCGAAGGCCCCGCAGAGGGCCGACGCGGTGCAGCCCAGCCCGGTCACGCGGGGCATCATCGAGTGACCGTTCCGGATCCGCGCCTCGTCCTGCCCGGAGACGATGTAGTCCGTCTCGCCGCTGACGCAGACGACGCTCCCGCTCCGTTCGCTGAGCGCGCGGGCGGCCGCCAGGGCGTCACTGGAGGCGGCCGTGCTGTCCACCCCCTTCGTCCCGCCGCTCCGGTCCAGGAGGGCCATGATCTCCGAGGCATTTCCCCGAATGATCGCCGGAGTCGACTCCTCGATGAGCCCGCGGGCCGTCTCCGTCCGGTAGCGCGTCGCCCCGGCCCCGACGGGATCAAGGACGACGGGGATGCCCCGCTTCCTTGCCCGGGCGGCCGCCTTGCGCATGGCCTTGACCCATTTCTTGCTCAGCGTGCCGATGTTGACCACCAGGGCGGAGGCGATCCCGACCATGTCCTCCACTTCTTCCTCCGCGTGGGCCATGACGGGGGAGGCCCCGATGGCCAGGAGGGCGTTGGCGGTGCTGTTCATGACCACGTAATTGGTGATGTTGTGGATGACCGGCGATTCCCGGCGGATCCGTTCCACGGACGACCAGATGCCGGCAGCGGTGACTTCCATAATGGCGAACTCCTTTCCCGCTTGACAGAGCGAAAGCGCGTTTCTATAGTTTTCAAAAACAGAGGGGATGACACCATGACGAAACAGGCCATTGAAACCGCGAAGGCCCCGAGTGCCATCGGAACCTATTCGCAGGCCGTGCGCGCCGGGAGCACCGTTTACCTGTCCGGGCAGATCGGCCTGGAACCGGAAAGCATGCAAATGGCGGAAGGCATCGAGGCCCAGACCCGCCGGGTCTTCGATAACCTGCGGGCCGTGGCGGAGGCCGCCGGCGGAAGCCTCGACGGCATGGTCAAGCTGACCGTCTACCTCACCGATCTCGCCCATTTCCCCAGGATCAACGAGATCATGGCGGAGTACTTCTGCAAACCCTACCCGGCCCGGGCCGCGGTCGGCGTGGCCGCCCTTCCCCGCGGCGCCATGGTCGAAATCGAAGGGGTGATGGCCCTACCCTGAGGCCATCATCCGGTAGACCTGCCGCTCCGCCTCCGCGCACCGGCGGAGGATCCCGGCGATGGGCGGCAGGTCGATCCCGTCCGTCCGGCTTCGGATCGCCCGCGCGCATAGAAGGGCGAACTGCCGCCAGAGGTCGCCGGCTTCCGTCATCCGGCCGGAGGCCTCGCGGAGCACCGGATTCGCCAGCAGGTCGGCGGCCTCCTGCAGGAACGCGGCGTACATGAACCGGAACCCGCCGCCGCCGGTGCCGATCTCCTCCTGCATGCGGACGATGTGCCCCAGGATCAGCCGGACGATCCGGGGGTCCTCCCGCCCCATCTTTTCGATCCGGTCGGCCATGAGCAGAATCCCCCGAAGCCCGAAGGGGACCGGCGCGTGAAGCATCATGTTTGCCGTTTTTCGAATGGACTTCCGGACCGCCGCCGGGAGGTCGATCCCGCCGGGGATGAAGGCCGGGTAATAGAGGAAGCCCTTCGGCGCCAGCGTCCCCCGGGCGAAGCGGGCGTTCTGCAGGTCCTCCGGCCGGATCTTCACGAGATGGTCGGCCACCGGGTCGCTGACGACAAATTCATCCCCCTCCTTCGCGCAGACGATGAGGTTGTGAGCGTTGAACTGGAAGCGCATCTCCGGCGGGAAATAGGGGAGCCAGTAAACGGAAGTCTGCAGGCCGACCGCCTGCCCGTCCGCGACGAACCGTTCCAGGTCGAAGAGCGCCTGCCCCCGGTCGCGATACTTCTTCGTCCGGAAGCGCACGCCCAGCCGGCGCTGAATCCCGCCGATGATCGATCTGGGCGGCATCCGGTAGGACAGCAGCGGCATCCCGTTGATCTTGATGAAAGGGAGATAGGCAAAGGTCAGCCCCCCCGCAACGCCGAAGACCATTGGCTCCGACAGCTCCAGCCCGTGGTGGCCAAGCAGGGAGGTCACGACGCCGCTCTCGCAGTGCGCGAAATGCCTGTGCTCGAAACTGCGCCCGTCCTTCAAGTCTCCTCCTCCCCGAAGCGCTTCAGCGCGCGGATCGGGATCCGGAAAAGGTCCGCATACCGCTGCAGCATCCCGTCGCTCAGCTTTCGAAAGACCTCCGGCTTGAGATGGCGCCTCACCTGCCACCGGAAGAGGCCCATGGCCTGGGCCAGGGTGATCGGGTCCATGCAGCGCCGGTGCATGAAGTACGCGATGGGAGACACCTTGCTTTCCAGCGCCTGCGCCCGGGCCGCCTCCGCCTTGCGGCGGTAGTCTTCCAGGGCGTCCAGCAGGACGATCTCCTCCACCTCCCAGCCGGAGGTGGCGCAGGTCCGGTAGCGCCCCTGCTCGTCCAGGGCGTAGAGCGCCTTCTTGAATCCGCCCAGGGTCTTGATGTTGTCCTGGGGCGTCTCGTGGATCTTCATGTCCGTCCCTTTCGCGCCGCGATCAGGTTCATCACGTTCCGCTTGTGGTTGTAAAAAATCAGGGTCGCCGCCGCGACGGCGCCGGCAACCGCAGTGTTGCTCTGATTGTAGACGGTTATGATGCCGATGGCAAGCGCAAGAATCATGAAGAAGGATGCGACGAAGGGGATCCGGACGATGCCGTAGACGGCGACCCAGAGCAGGGCGGCCAGCCCCGTTGCAAGCGGCGCGATGACCAGGGCGAAGCCCATGAAGCCGGCGACGCCCTTCCCTCCCCGGAAGCCGTGGAAGCAGGGGAACCGGTTCCCGGCGACGAGTCCGAGGCCGATCCAGGGGACGCCTTCGGGCAGCAGCAGGTGCGCGGCCAGGGCTGCGAGCGCCGCCCCCCGCCCCAGATCGAGCAGGAGGACCAGAGCCGCCCAGAGCGGGCCGGCCTGGCGGTAGACGTTGGTTGTCCCGGCGTTGCCGCTGTAGCTGTCCCGCGGGTCCCCCTTCCCGATCGCGCGGAGGAGAAGGATGGCGAAGTTGACGGACGCCGCGACGTAGCTCAGCAGAAACAGGACCGCGAAAGACGCCATGGCTCATCCCTCCCGGCGCTTCGGTCCGCAGGGCGGAACGCCCCGGGCCGTTTTCGTCATCGACCGGGCTTCCCGCTTGTCAGCCATGCTCACCCCGCCAGCCCGCCATCATCGCACGGACCTCGTCCATCAGGGCGGGAACGGATAAGCGGCCGTTCCCGTAGTCCGGCTCGACGCTGCCGATCAGCGCCACCTCGACGGCGTTGGGAACGCAGGTGCTGAAGAGAAAACGGTCCGGCGGGAAGAGCTGGTCCGTGTTGCGGATGCCCACCACTCGAATCGGCGCCCGGCAGCGCCTGGCAATGGTGAACACCCCCTTGCTGAAGGGGCCGATCCGGCCGTCGCGGCTTCGATGGGCCTCGGGAAAGACGAAGAGGTTCCCGCCCGACGCGAGGTAATCCATCATCCGCTCGACCCGGTCGATCATGATCGGCGTGAAATCGCCGCTCGCCGTGGAGGGCAGGTACCCGGATGTTTTCAGGATCCAGCCGAAGACGGGATAGCGGAAGAAATCGCTCTTCACGATCGTCTTCTGCCGGGCGAAGAGGGAGACGAAGAGAATGGGATCCAGGTAGGAGAGGTGGTTGCACACGACGACGGCGCCGCGGATGGCGGAGACTTCCGGCGAAACGCGCCATTTCAGCCCGGGCGTGACACGCCGCAGCAGGAAAAAGAAGCTCCGGTGAAAAAGGCAGTTGAGAAGCAGAAAGGCCTCCTCGCGGTTCCGCGAAAAGAGATAGGCGTACAGGTAAAAGGGGGGAAATGCCGCGAGCCAGCCGAAAATGTAGTAGGCCCAAAGCAGGAGCGTCACGGCCAGGTCGACGGCGGGCTTGACGGGTTTCAGCAAAGCGCCCATCGCGGACCTACTCGAACTTCCGGATGATCAGACCGGTGTTCACGCCGCCGAAGGCGAAATTCTGGATCGCCGCGATCCGGACCGCCCGCTCCTCGGGCTTCCGGACGTGGCGGATCATGCCGCACCGCTCGTCCACCTCGTCCAGGTTCAGCGTGGGGGCGACGAACCCCTCCGCCATCATGTACAGGACGAGGATCGTCTCGATCACGCCGCAGGACGCCATGGTGTGCCCCATGTAGCTTTTCAGGGCCGTGACGCGGGGCCGGTCGCCGTAGACCCCGTGAATGGCCTGGGCCTCGATGACGTCGCCCATCTTGGTGGCCGTGGCGTGGGCGCTGACCAGGTCGACGGCGTCCGCCGGGATCGCGGCGTCCTGAAGCGACAGCCGAATGGTCTGCGTGATCCCGCCCAGGTTGGGCAGGATCAGGTCGCCGCCGTTGTTGTTGCAGGCGAAGCCGGCCACCTCGGCGAGAATGGGCGCGCCCCGCCGCCGGGCAAACTCGTACTCCTCCAGCAGGACCGCGCCGGCGCCCTCCCCGACGACCAGCCCGTCTCGGCTGACGTCGAAGGGGCGCGGCGTCAGGCGTGGCGTGTCGTTGAAGCCCGTCGAACAGGCCAGCAGGTTGTCGAAGACGGCCACCGTCGTCGTATCGTACTCGTCCGCCCCGCCGCACAGCATGGCATCCTGCATCCCGTACTTGACTGCCTCGTAGCCGTAGCCGATGGACTGGCTGCTCGTCGTGCAGGCGGTGGATGAGGAGATCACCCGCCCGGTGATGCCGAACATCCGTGTAATGTTGACGGCCGTCGTGTGCACCATGGACTTGAGATAGTCCACGGCCCCGATGGCGGCGTACTCCGAGCGGTCCCCCCCGAAAAACGTCCGGTAGATGCCCCGCTGCACCGTCGGGCTGCCGTGGACCGAGCCGAAGGCGACGCCCAGCCGCCCCGAGGCCATGAAGGCGCCGTCGAGCCCGGCCGTCTCGAAGACCTCCTTCGCCACCTGGCAGGCGTAATAGGCGACCGGGCCCATGGTCTTGCGGTAGAGGCGCTTGAAATCATAGGCCACGGGGTAATCGACCGTTCCGAAGACCCGGGAATGGATGTAGCGGGACAGGAGGTCGTCCTCCCGGAGCGGCTTCACGCCCGAAACGCCCTGGAGAAGGCTCCGCACGATGTCCGCCCGGCCGTGGCCGATGGGCGTGATCGCGGAGCAGGCGGTGATGACGACGCGCCTCGGCATGTCACCCTTCCGCAAGGACGTTTCTGCTTTTCGCCAGCGCCTCCACGTAGCCGCAGATCTGGCGTATGGTCCGAATGTCCATGGCCTGCTTCTTCTCCCCCTGCGTCAGCTCCGAACCCAGATAGGACTCGATGGCCACCAGCAGCTCGATGGCGTCGATGCTGTCGAAATTGTGCCGCTCCCTCAGGTCGTCGTCCGGATCGGGCCGCTCGATCTCGAATTCCTCCTGAAAGATCCGGAGAATCTCACGGGCGATATCCGCTCTCGTCATGCCCCGGCCACCGCCGCTCGTCTTCTTCCGCCCATGCATCCTCCTCGCGCTTTCCGCGTTTCCCGGGGTTCTACCCTTCGGCGCTCCGCAATGTCAAGCGTCAATCTCCGGCCAAGCCCTTCTTCATCCGCCCCGCTTCGGCTGGAACTGCCGCTTCGCGGCCAGGAACGTGGGCAAGTGCGCCAGGAGCCGCCAGAAGCTCCAGCGGTGCTCCCAGAAGCGGCGGGCCATCTTCCTTCGCCACCGGCGGTCGGTGTAGAAGCGCCGGACGTGCCGGTTGTACAGCTCGTCAAGCCGTTCCTTCGAGGCGATCCCCTTCGGGACGAAGACGAAGTTGAGGCAGTTCATAAACCGCCAGTCGTTGTCGAACGCGCCTTCACGGCGGATGTCCGGCCACAGGGGCGCGCCCGGGAAGGGGGTGAACTTGGCCATGTTCATGTCATCCAGACCGAGGGACAGGATGAAGTCGCTGGTGAGCTGAACGGACGCCTCCGTCTCGCCCGGGAGCCCCATCATGAAAAGGCCCTTGGCCCGAAGCCCCGCCGCCTGGATCCGGGCCACCGTCTCCCTTACCGCCGTGAGGTCCACGCCCGACTTGTGGCGCTCCAGCATGGCCGGATCGGCCGATTCGATGCCCAGGGACACCATCAGGCACCCGGCCTGCCGAAGCCGGCGCAGCAGGTCGTCGTCGGTGTGCCCCACCCGCACGGCGCAGTTGAACTGCAACCCCAGCGGCTTTTCCGTGAGCAGCCCGCAGAGCTTCTCGATGCGGCCCCGGTGCGCCGTGAACAGGTCGTCGTAGATGTTGATGTGGCGAACGCCGAACCGCTCCCGCACGTGCTTCATGTGCCCGTAGACGTACTCTGCGGAGTGGTACCGGTAGCTCCGGCGGAAGACGGAGCGGTCGCAGTAGGAGCACTGGTAGGGGCATCCCCGGCTCGTGACCATCGTGGCGCCCGGCCGGTGAATGGAGCTGAACAGGGGCAGCTCGTAGCCGTCAGGGAAACCCCGTAGACCCTCGTAGTCCGGAAAGGGGAGCTCGTCGAGATCGGCGATCGGTGCGCGGTCCCGGTTCATGGCGATCTGCCCGCCGTCACGCCGGATCAGGCCGTCGATCGCCGCGGGATCCCCTCCGTCCGCCAGTTCGGCAAGCGTGATCTCCCCTTCCCCCGGGCAGATGAAGTCGATGTCCTCGAAATCCTCCATCAGCGCGGCGCCCAGGGCGGAGACATGCACGCCGCCGAAGACGGTCTGCACGCCGGGACGGGCCCGCTTGATGGCCGCGGCGAGGTCGTAGCCATCGAGGAAGCTCGATGTCGTGGCTGAGAAGCCGACCAGGTCGGGGTCATGGCCCAGAACGAGCCCGGCATTGGCCTTGACTCCGGCGACGGCATGGGGGCCCATGCAGTCATGGACGAAGACCCGGTGCCCCCGGGCCTTCAGGTAGGCGGACAGGGACAGCAGGCCGAGGGGCGCCATTCGGTTGGCCGTCGTCGTGAAGTCCTTTTTCCCGGGGACCCAGTTCGATCCGGCGGGGTGCACGAGCACGATGCGCATGGGTCATGATCCTTGTCTTGAAACGGCCGCGGCGGTGCAAGGAGCGGATTGGCCGCGGGCCGGATGCCGCCGCGACGGGCCGGCCCTCTCAGTCCCCCGAATGAGGGGCGCGCACCCAGGCGGGAGGCTTCAGCCGCCCGGCCGTCACGTCCTTCATGGCCGCGCCGAGGAGCGCCTCGCGGGGGGCGCCGTCGGGGCCGTAGATCCACAGGTCGAAGATCAGCGCCCGTTCGCGCGCCCCGGCGGGAAGGATTCTGGTGAAGCAGGTCTCCCCCGCCGCGACGGGTCGAAAGATGAACCGCTCCGCAAAACCGACCGGAAAGGCGACGACGCCCGCGTAGCGCTGCCCCCAGGCACAGGCGCAATGGATGGCCGCGTCCATGGGAAAGGGCGAGCCGAGCACGCCCGCCGCCCCGGCGACGGACCCCCCGGATACCTGAGCAACGGCGCCCGCCTCCGAGAGGACCAGGGTCCCGTCCAGGACATTGCGGTAGGCGGGCCCGAAGGGGATTAGTTCACGGTACAGCCGCCCGGGGGAAACGCGAAAGCCTTCCCCCGCGAGCCGCGACGCCTGTTCGAGCCGCAGGACCGGGATGCCGGGGGCCTCCCCCCGGAAGCGGACGGCCGCATGCTCCTTCGCGCGGCGAATGCGGCCGCTGCGTGAGACGCTCTCCGTCAGCAGGCGGCAGACCCGGTCCCCGTTTTCGCGGCGCTCGATCTCGCAGATGGCCTCGATCCGGCCCTCCCCGGGGTCAATCGGAAGAAACCGGGGAAAAGACGCCTCCGCCATCGCGCGGACCGGGCGCTCCGGCGCATCTTCACGCGCGGCGCGGGCCAGGGCGTTCAGGGCCTCCGCCGCCGGCAAAACGGCCTGCCCCTCGATCCGGTGATCCAGAAGGTAGGGCGCGACGCCGATGCGCAGCGGCAGCCGGACCCGCCCCTTCACGACGGGAACGTCTTCCATAGATGCACGGTTTTCGGGTCGACGGCAACGGGCTTACCCGCCGCGTTGAGGGCGCAGTGCCTCGTGAAACCGAGGCAGATCAGCAGGCCGCTTTCGGCATGGGTGATCGCGTAGTCGAACCGAAGGCGGACCCGCTCCAGTTCGGCCGGCCGCGTGTGCACCCAGATGGGGTCGTCGTAGTAGAGCGGACTGGAGAAGCGAACGCCGAGGTCGATGATGGGATAGACGTAGCCGCTTTCCTCGATCTCCCGGTAGGGGTAGGCGGCATCCCGCATCAGCGATGCCCGCCCGAACTCGAAGTAGCGGAAGTAGCTGGCATGATAGACCACGGAGGACCGGTCCGTGTCGGCATAGAGGATCCGGTTTCCGCAGCGGTGCCAGACGTGGCCGGTGGTCCGGTCCCTCACGTACCTTTCATTGTTGCCGTAGGGCTCCGGTTTGAACGGTTTGGGCTGCAAGGCTATACCCCCCTGAAGATGATGCAGCAGTTCGTGCCGCCGAATCCGAAGGCGTTCGCCAGGGCGATTTCGTGGCGCTGCCGGCGGGCCGCGTTTGGCACCACGTCCACGTCGCCCAGGTGCGGGTCTGGAATGTGGTTGATCGTCGGCAGGATCACCCCCTGCTGCATCCCCTCGATGGTCAGGGCGTCTTCGATCGCCGCGGCGGCGCCGATGGTGTGCCCGATCTGCGACTTGTTCGACGAAACGGGAATGTCCGCCAGCCGCTTTCCGAAAACCGTGCGCAGGCAGGCGATCTCCGTCGCGTCGCCCCGCGGGGTGGAGGTCCCGTGGGCGTTGACGTACTGGATGTCGTCGCGCGACAGCCCGGCGTCCTCAATGGCGTCGCGGATCGCGAGGACGATGGTTTCCCTGTTGGGATTGGTGAAATGGTAGGCGTCCGACGTCCAGCCGACGCCCAGCACTTCCGCCCGGGGCTTCAGTCCGCGGGGGGCGAGCATCTCCTCGGCGGCCAGCACCAGGACGCCGGCGCCCTCCGCCAGGACGAATCCCTTCCGGTCCGCGCTGAACGGGCGGGACGCCTGGGCCGGGTCGGCATGGGCCCGGTCCCCGGGCCTGACCTTCAGGGTTGCGTTCATGTTGGCGAACCCGTGGATCAGTTCCGGGATGATGCACGTATCGACGCCGCCGGCGAGAACGAAATCGCAGTCCCCGTCGCGGATCATCCGGGCGCCGATCCCCACAGCGTGGTTCCCCGAAGCGCAGGCCCCCTGTGGCGAGAAGATGGGTCCGGTGAAGCGGAACAGGATGCCGGCCTTCCCGGAGGGCAGATTGGCGCACAGGTTGGGAAGGAGATAGGGGCTGACCCGCAGCGGCCCCCGGTTCCGGAGGTTCTCCGCGGCAATGCGGAAAGCGTCCGTCCCGTTCAGGGCGGAGCCAATCAGGCAGGCCGTGCGGGGCCCCGCCTCGCGGTCGATCTGAAGTCCGGCATGCTCCAGGGCCTCCTGGACGACCGCCATCGTGAGCAGGACGAAGGCGGCATTCCAGTTGTAGATCTCCCGAGCATCCGCGAAGTCGAGGCTGCGGGGGTCCCAGTCCGGGATCTCCCCCACGACGTTGCAGAGGGAATCGACCTCGCAGCGGGTCACCTTGCGGAATCCCGCCTCGCCCCGCACCGCCCGCTCCCAGGTCTTTCCGAAGGTCCGGCCGAGCGGCGTGGCTGCGCCGTATCCGACCACGAACACGCGTCTGTTTCTGGGCGCCCTCATCTTCCGCTCATGAGATTCATTGCACCTTCCTGAACACGATGCAGGCATTGCACCCGCCGAAGCCGAAGGCGTTTTTCAGCAGGAACTCCTGGTCAAGCGTTCGGGCGCCCTCGGGTACGCAGTCCATCTCGATCTCCGGATCCGGCGCGTAATTGATGGTGGGCAGGGCCACATCCCGGCACATCCCTTCCAGCGCCAGCACGATCTCGACGGCGCTCGAAGCCCCCATGGCGTGGCCGATCTGCGATTTGTTGGCCGACACCGGCGGGACCGGCCGGCCGGAAAAGATCTCCTTCAGGGCATCTGCCTCGACGCGGTCGCCGATCCGGGTCGAGGTGCCGTGGGCATTGATGGCGTCCACGTCCTCCGGTTGAATGCCCGCGCGGTCGATGCTCTCCTGCATGCAGCGCCGGACCGTCTCCGGGTTGGGGGCGACGAAATGATGGGCGTCCGCCGTCATGCTCCAGCCGGCCATCTTCACCCGATAGGCCAGGCCGTGCGCCTTCGCGAAGGCCGCGGTCGCGATCACGATGCAGGCGGCCCCTTCGGAGACCACGAAGCCCCTCCGCCCGATCGAAAAGGGGCAGCTCGCCTTCTCCGGTGGGGTCTCCGGCTGTCCCTCGCGCGGGCGGTAGGCCCCGTTCATCGTGGCAAAGCCGGCGACGATGGGCTCCACCAGCGGAAAATCGACGGCCCCGCAGATCGCGACGTCGGCCATCCCCTGCGCGAGAAACAGGGCGCCGGCGATCAGGGAGGAGCTGCCGGTGGCGCAGGCGGTGACGGGCGAAACGATGGGGCCCGTCGCCCCAGTCAGCATGGAGACCTTGCCCGCCGCCATGTTGATGCAGGAATTCGGGTTGGTGAACGGGTGGGGGAGCTTCCCGGCGGCGGCGAGCAGCCGGTCGGCGGCGATCACGGCGTCCAGGCCGCCGATGGCGGAGCCGAAGGTGACGGCGACCCGCGGCGCGATCGCCGGCGTGATCTCCAGGCCGCTTGCCCGCAGGGCGCGGTGAACCACCAGCAGGGCGTGCCGGAAGACCGGCGAGGGCCACTGGGCGAGCGCCCGATCCGACAGAAAGGGGTAGGGACGCGCGTCGAACGCCTCCACCTGCCCGGCAATCCGCACGGGGAATCCCTCGCGCAGCGGGAACCGGGTCAGTTTGCCGATTCCGCTTTCTCCCTCGGCCGCCCGCTGCCACTGGCGGGCCATGTCCGTCCCCAGCGGCGACACGGCATCATAACCCAGAATGACCGGTTTGCTCGAATCCATGCCTACCAGGGGATAAAGCGGTACAGTTTGGCGAACATCTCGTACACTTCGATCCAGTTCCGAAGGTCTTGAGCGCTGCGCAGATGGGCCCGCTTGTTCACCATCACCCAGCTCATGTGCGCGGCGCCGTCCTTGCAGATCGAGCAGTCCCGCGTTGCCGATGTGCAGCAGCGGTGCATGGTTTGAAGGTCCGCGGCCCACCGGATGAACCGGATCAGCCGTTTCGGCTGCGGCTTGCGGTGATCCATCGGCTCCGTCACCGAGGGGCACTCGTCCCAGCCGAAGGGGCGGTCCAGCATCCGGCCGGTGGTGATGATCTCGTGGTAATAACGGCTGGAAATGACCGTGTCCGGATACCGGTCCAGCATGCCGTCCATTTCGGCGCGGATGTCCTTCAAGAGCCCCGGCGTCCAGGAAAAGCCCTCCACGCCCTCGTCATTGGACAGAAGCTGGAGGTGGACCTTCAGCCCCGCATCGGCGATCCGGCGGATGATGGCCTCGGTCCGGCCGACCTGCCGGGGCGTGATGGTGTAGAGGTAGTACGTGCAGGGGTCCCCGGCGTAGTTCCGGCTGGAGACGGCGAAGGTGTTCCGGCCGCGGAGAACCTTCTCGTCCTCCTCGTCGCCCCAGAGGGAGATGCCCACCATCATGTCGGGGAAGCGGTCCCGCGGGATCTTGATCAGCCCGTTGGTCGCGCAGTACGACGGCAGCCGGTCGTAAAAGGCCGCCACCCGGTCCAGGTGCAGGGTCGGCTCCCCGCCGATGAGGATGGCCAGGTTCACGCCCCGCGCCTTTTCGGCGTCCACGAAGGCCTCCCATTTATGAATGTCCTGCTCCTCGGGCGCGGCCTGGTGCTCGCCGGAGGAGAAGAAGAAGCATCCCCTGCACCGCAGGTTGCACTGGTTGGTCACGTCGTAAATGGAGCTGCGGATGTTGAGGCGGGAGATCCTTTTGTACCGCTCGTACCATTCCCCGTCGAGCAACGAACTCACCGTATTCATGACTGCATTCCTGCGTTCCTGTAAGTTATTGTGAGCCGGACGGCCGATTCGATCCATCCCGGCCGGCGCTTCCCCCGGCCAGTCCCTCCGGGTCGATCACCCGTCCGCAGAGGTTCCGCCCCTTCTCGTACCCCGTCACCCAGACGGCCAGATAGGTGTCCACGTAGTCCAGCCAGGACCGGAAGGTCCCGGGATCCGCGGCATGGCGATAGAGCCGCGCCGTCACGATGGCGCTCCCGGCGGCATAGTGCCGGCAATCCGCGCAGTCCGTGTCGGGAACGCAGCAGGCCGCGCTTCGGTCCCAGGAGAGGTCGGCGCGGTACTGCCGGAAGGAGCGTCCCAGCCCGATGTCCGTCGAAGGGTTCATGCGGGGATAGGAGCACCGGTACAGGTCGTGCAATCCGAGGCGGTGCGTGTGGGCGGCGACATTGCCGGGCGAAAACAGGACATGGTCGGGGAAGGCGGCCGTCATTTCCATCATGACGGCCCGCGTCCGCGCCAGCGAATCTCCGTCATGCCGCAGAGGCCCGTCGTAGCCGACCGGGGCGGAGAACACGTTGAAGGTGGTCCGGCAGTCCCGGCCCGCAAGCGTTTCCACGACCCCACGCGCCTCTTCGATGTTGCTTTTCGTGAAGGTATAGACAAAGACCGCCCGGGGGTCCGATCGGTAGTTCTCAATCTGGCGGAGCAGCAGGTCCCTCGCCCTGCGGACGCGGAGGCTGGTCTCATCGCTGCCCCAGACGGAGATGTGGATTTTGTAACCCACGGAATCGGGAATGCGCCGGAAGCCGTTCGTGGCGATGCAGCCCAGCGGCATCTCCTCGAAACAGACCGCCAGGAGGTCGGGGACCAGGGACGGTTCGGCGCCGGCCAGCACCACATAGGTGATGCCGCGCCCCTTCTCGTCCCGCATCAACCGGCGCCACAGCTCCGGATCGCCGTTCTCCCGGGCGAACTGCTTCTCCCCTTCGTAGTAGTAGCAGCCTTCGCACCGGATGTTGCACCGGTTGGTCATGTCGTAGGTGGATTCGCGCAGGAAGAAGTAGCGCCGGACCTTCTCCCAGCGCTCGCGGATTTCCGCGTCGGCGAGGAGGTCGGAAAACTTCCATTTTCCCCCTCCCGCGCGCTCCGGCGCGGTCTTCGCCTTCGGGACATTCATCGGGCGCTCATTTCCTGCCGATGATGTACTCGGCAATGAGCCGGATGTTCCGCAGCTTCGGATAGTCGTCCTCATCGATCGTGACATTGTACTCGTCCTGTAGAACCAGGGCGATCGTGGCCAGGTCCATGCTGTCGATGCCCAGCTCGTCCACCAGGTCCAGCTCCGGATCAAAGGTGTCGACGGTCACCTCCTCCAGCCTCAGCTCCGTAATGATAATCTCCGCGATGCGGCGAATCAACGCCCCTTGATCCATGGATACCGGCATCTATTTCTTACCTCCTGACCTGCTAAAGGAAATCACGCATGTGCGGCCGCAACCGGCTCCACCGAAACCAGACCGGTGCAGGCAACCTCGCCCCCGACCAGGGCCCGGAAAAGATAACCGGGCTCCCTTTCCGCATTCTCGCGGCGGATCTCGATGGACAGCCGCTCATCCGGCCGGACCGGCCTTCGAAAGCGGACCCGCCGCATGCCGGATATCCGCACCGGCCGATCCTGTCCAAGCCCGGCGCGGCCGACCATTTCGAACACCATGGACAGGATGGCGACGCCCGGCAGGACCGGCCTTCCGGGGAAATGACCGTCGAACCATGGCGAATCCGGGGCAACCCGGATCTCCGCGGCGAACCCCCGCGGGGACGCGTCGCTTTGAACAACCAGTTCATGCCAAGGCTCGATCATATTGTTTTTATTCCGTTTTTACCGAAAATAGCAAATATGGAAGTGTTTTGTATAGCATTGATCGAAGGCACAATCAAAACCTTTTTTCCGCCGTTTTTCATGACATCGGCGCCGGGAACGGAATATCCACGGCAGGCGATCCGGCCGCCTTCAGCCGGCGGCTTCCATCACCGGCCGGCCGATCAGCGCATCGAGCGAAACGACCCGAAGGTCCTTCGCCGCCAGGCTGTCCAGAACCGACTCGATCTCCCGCAGCCACCGCGCCACGTCGTTTTCCCCGCCGGGTCGGACATCGTGGAGCAAGACGATGTCGCCGGGCCGGACGCGCCGCAGGATCTTTCCGGCCAGCCCGTCGATGCGCCGGTTCCCCCGGTCGAAGGCCCGGCAGCTGAAGGTCACGCAGAACATCCCCAGGGTGCCGAGGACTTGCGGCAGTTTCGGGTTCGTCAGACCGACCGGGGGCCTGAACGCGAGCGGGCGGATGCCGAATTCTTTCAGGGCATCCTGTGCGGCGGCGATCTCCCGGAAAAGCCTGCGGTAGGAAGACAGCATCAGCAGCGGATCGTGGCTGTACGAGTGGTTGCCGACCAAATGTCCTGCGCCGAGGATTTGCCGGACCAGTTCCGGATGGCGGACCGCATTTCGCCCGGAGACGAAAAAGGTGGCCCTTACTCGGCGCTTCGCAAAGGCTGCCAGGAGCAGTGGCGTCGTCAGCGGATCCGGCCCGTCGTCAAAGGTCAGGGCGACGGCGCGGATGGCCGTTTGGCCGCGGCTGATCACGGGCAGGAAAAAGCGGGATCGCGGGGAAAGGGAGGCTGCCGCGCAGGCCAGCACGAAGCCGGCGAGGGGCGCGGCCGCCCAGGTGGTCTGGAAGGGAAACAGCGCGGCGGACGACAGAATCGCCGCATACCCCGTGAAATGGGCGGGCGATGAGGTTCCGGGACGATCTCGACCAGGCATGACTACACCGGCTGCCTTTCCGCAGGGCCCTTTTTCCCCTTGAAGGCGCGGGATGGGGGCCCCGACATCACAGGACGACTTCCTCCCGGAACCTTTCCCGGCCGATCATCTGCCGGACGGTGTGGAACGACCCCAGCACCGTCCCGAAAACTCCCGAAGCCAGGGCGTTCTGGCCGGCCAGGTAGAGCCCCGCGACGGAGGAGCGATTCAGCATGGCCGCGCCGACCAGTTGCCGGGTCGAGCGCAGCACGCCGTAGGCCGATCCGCCGGGCGTCCCGACCCAGTCCCGCAGCGTCAGGTTCGTGGACGCGTCGAGCAGCTTCGAGCCGCGGTGCGGGCCGAAGATCCTCTCCGCTTCCCGGATCAGCCCTTCCGCCTTCCGCTCCTTGGCCTCTCGGTAGTCCGCCCCGCGCCGGCCGGTTTGCGTGTGCTCCCATCGCGCCCACTCCGCTGCGGGGCTGGACGTCATTACGGACACCAGGTTCAGCCCCGGCCGGGCGGTCTTCCGCCGCTGATAAAAGAAGCCGCCGGGCTCGGCGCCCTCTTCCCCGAAAATCCGAAAGACGTTGTAGGGCAGCTCCGGGTGGGCATCGGCATCCACAGCGAAATAGGCGCTGAAAATGCCCTGCGTGTCCTCCAGCCGGGAGAGGCGCCGGCGATAGACCGGCTTCACCGCGGCGGCGGGGAGCATGCCGAGCAGCATTCGAGGATGAATGGCGCCCACAACCCGACCCGCCGGCAGCGTCCGCCCCGATTCCAGGGCAGCCCCCTGAACGGCCCCGTCACGGACGAGGATCCGTTCAACCGGGTCTCCGGCGACGATGGCGCCGCCCAGGCCGGTCACCCGGCCCGTGAAGGCGTCCGCCATGTCCGCCCCGCTGCAGGTCGGACGCCAGGAAGAGAGCAGGTAGGAGGCCAGCGCCATGTGGTGATAATAGACGGGGCATTCGTCCGGCGGAATGCCGATCCAGGAAGATACGATGCCCAGGACACGGCGGAACGCGCGGGAGCATCCGAGCCTCGTCATCAGGCCGCCCAGCGGCTCCATGTACGCCATCAGCGACTCGAAATCCCGAGGCTGCGGGAGGAGCGTCTCCAGGTCGTTCATGCGGGCTGCGATGTCCCGCAGGTTCTGAATGACGGCATCGATCCGGGACCCCTCTCCGGGAAAGGACCGGCGCAGGCTCTCCGCAAAGGGGCCGATCCCCTCGGGGAGATCGAAGGTGAAATCGTCGAAGAGGTAACGGTCGATCACGCCCGCTGACCCCATGCGCTCCAGGGGGATCCGCCCGGTGACGCCGAGATAGTCGAACATCCGCCGCAGCGGCTGCCCCTCGGCCAGCGCCCCCATGTAGTGAATGCCGACGGGGCAGTCGATCCCGTCCCGCCGGTAGCTGCGCATCAGGCCGCCGGGCAGCGGATTCCTTTCGACGACGGTCACGCGGCAGCCGAGCTTCAGGAGGATGATCGCCGCCGTCAGCCCGCCGATGCCGGAGCCGATGACCAGCACATCCTTCGAATGGTCCCGGCGCGGGATCACGGCAGGACCCCCACGGCGGTGACGAAGTCCCCCAGGCCCACCAGCAGGATGCCCTTTCCATGAAGCGGCCCTGCGGATGAACGGCCGGGCAGGATCGGAACGCTCCCCTCCGCCACGAAGCGCGCGGCGCAGCAGGCGGCAACGGCGGAAGCGGCGGCATACTCGCCGGTCCAGCGCCGGTAATCGACGACGCCCCCGGTGAAGCCCGCGAGCAAGAGAAATCCGTCGAGCTGGCGGCGGCCGATTTCCCGCTGCGCCAGCGGAATGCCGGCAAAGACGGCCCCGTACCGCGCTTCGATGGCAGCTTTCCCGCCCAGGGCTTCCACCATGGCGTGAACGGCGTGCGGGTCGCCGTGCGCGTACCGCAGGAAGGCGGGAAACAGACGCGGTCCCCGGCCGGTCCGCCCCCGGCCCAGACAGAATGCGGCGCCGCCGTCGGACGGCGCATCGCTCAGGGCCGCGGAGGGATCGAACCGTCTCGACAGCACCTGGTGATCCTCGTCCGCGGCGATCAGCAGACAGCACGCACCGGAATCGGGCGGCAGCAGGACGGCGCCCATCAGGGCCTGCTCAAAGGAATAGTCCCCTCCCGTCATGGTGACATTGGGCCCTTGAGCACCGAAGCGGATCGCCACCTGACCGGCGGCGGCATTGTGCACGGCGCCCACGAAATCTGTCGGACTGGTGAACTGTTCGTTCGATTCGAAGAGCTTCACCAGGAAATCGTGCATCTCAGAAAGCGGCCCCCAGCCGGTGCCGAAGAAAACAGAAGCAATCGCAGCCGGTGCGGCCGCGTCTCCGTGGGCAGCGATGGCAAGGGACTGGACGGCCCGGGACAGCCGCTTCAGGCGGCGCAAATCCCGCGGGGGAAGATTCGCCGCCATGGATTCGGGCGGCATGAGGCCCCGGACGGGTTTCCCCTCCCGAAGGCGCTCCAGGGTGGCGGAGGCATTCCCCGCGCCGGTCAGGCAGGCGCTTCCCAGGATGGTGAAATTATCTTCCCTCCGCCGGACCTCCCGCCGGGGCGGCAATTGCCCGGGTCGACCCATCACCAGTGCGGCATTGTTCCCCCCGAATCCGAAGGCGTTGGACAGAACCGTGTCCACCTTCGCCGTGAGGGGTGCTGCGACGGGATGCAGGTTCATTTCCGGATCGGGAACCCGGCAGCCGCTACTGGCCGGAATCAGGCCGGCGCCGATGCTCATGACCGAGATCGCGGCGCCCAAGGCCCCGGCGGCGCCCAGGGCATGACCGGTCGCGCCCTTCGTCGAAGACAGGTGCGGCATCCTCTCGCCGAACAGGTCGTGGAGCGCCCGGGCTTCCGCCAGATCGTTGTCGATCGTGCCGGTCCCGTGAAGGTGAACGTAATCGATCCCGGACGGGGCGACGCCTGCGTCGGACAGGGCGTCCCGCATGGCGCGGCAGGCGCCCGAACCGTCGGGCCGGGGGGCGGCCGGGTGATAGGCGTCGCAGCTCAGGCCGGCGCCGAGGAGCTCGGCCAGGGCGTGATCCGGGGGCTCTTCGCAGGCGACGAGGAGCAGCAGGGCCGCTCCCTCCGCGACCGTCATCCCGCGGCGGCTTCGATCGAGCGGGCGGGCGCCTTCCGGGTCGACGAGCTGCAGGGCGTTGAAGCCATAGTAGGTCATGCGGCAGAGGGCGTCCACCCCCCCGGCAAGGGCGCAGGCGGACCGTCCGCTGCGGAGCATCTCCAGCGCCAGCTTCAGGGCGGCCGTCCCGGAGGAGCAGGCCGTCGACACGGTCAGCACCGTGCCCGTGCAGCCGATCTCGCCGGCGACGTATTCGGCCACGGACCCGTTCGCGTGATGCCGGTACCGCCGCGGGTCGCCGACCCCGTCCTTCAGCAGGACCTCCGTGACCGGCATGCCGCCGGTGACGGCGCCCAGGACGACCGCGTCGGGCTGCTGCCGCGCTCCGCGCAGGGCTTCGGCAGCCGCCAGCCCCGCCAGGACATGGGTCCTCGGCAGGCCGTCGTCCCGGGGGAGATCCCGGACTTCACCGACCGGCAACGGCGCCCGATGGGGCGTGGCAAAGAGGCTCAGGGGTGCGATGCCCGTTCGACCCTGCTCCAGGGCGGCCCGGTTCGGGGCGAATCCGGCGCCCAGCGGGCTGATCAGGCCGACCCCGACGATAAAGACCCGCACAGCCATCAACGCGGGATGTCGGTGCGGTTTTCATGGATGTACCCGGCCAGCGCCCGGACCGAGGCAAAGACCTTCATGCCGAGTTCCTTGTTGTCGATTTTCACGCCGTAGTCCTTTTCAATCATCATGACCAGTTCCAGAACATCGATTGAATCCAGCCCGGTCTGGCCGCCGACCAGTTGGGCGTCCGTGTCGATGTCCTCCGGCGTCGTGTCCAGAAGCGAAAGGGTGTCGATAATCTTGGTTTTGAGTTCCTGGATCAGTTTCTCCATCTTGTTGTCCCCGATTGCGATATTTTTCGAAACCGCCTGACGCACGGCGCTTCGCGGTGTGCAGCGGCTTTCGGCGGCAAGCTAACACGGCTGAAGGCGGATGTCAATTTGAACGGTCCGGCGGGTAACGGCCCGGGGGCGACGGTCAGCCCTTCGGCTCACAGCCGGGGAAAGCCCCCGTCGCGGAGGACTGGCGACCGGGGTCCGGACGCGCCGATTCCTGCGGGGACGGAAGCAACTTCTCAAAAACGGCCCGGGTGGCCCGCTTCGCCAGGGCAAGGGCATAGGGCTTGCCGGCCAGAAAGAGGCCGGCCATGAACACCAGGTGGGACAGGCCGTAGGTAACCGGTCCGCCGACGACCAGGATCAGCGGTTGACCGGTATGAAAGGAAAGCCACCCGAAAACCGCCACGGCCGGCCAGCCGATGACATAGCTGAACAGGATCAGGAAAATGCCGAAAACAACCACCCCCGTCGGTTTTTTCCTGAACAGGTCCGGGTCCACGGGCTCCTCCCGGGCGCTCCGGATGAAGGGCCGCTCGGCCACCCGCGCGGCGATTTGGCGAAAAATCTTCAACGGGCTTCTCCCGATTCGACGGCATCACAGAAAAAAGCGGACCGCTAACGCTCCACTTTGCGCGTGACGTCCCGCTTGATGAGATTGACCGCGTCCATCAGGGCGGCAAAAACGTTCTCCCGGAAGTCGCCGGCAACAACGACGTACATGACATCGTCCCCCGTCCCGAGTGTTCCCTCACGGACCTCGACCAGGACTTCCACAATGCCCGGGCGCCCTTTCAGTTCCGCAACGATCTCCCGCAGCCGCTCCCGGTCCGCCCGAACGGTAAGCTCCGTGACGGCCCTGCCGTCCCGCGACGTGGAACGGACGACGCCGTTGTGGCAGAGGATCATCCCCACGCGGCGATAATCCGGGTGCGCCTTGACCCGTTCAATCATCTTCGTCAGACTCATCGATCCCTTCCTTTCGGCGCGCTCGAAATCCGCCGTTGAACACAAAGCCGCTTGACCGGGCGCCTCGATCTGTGCGAGAAAAAGCCATGCGCAGAAGATACAGACCGGCCAGACTGGAAAAAATGGGCGACATCCTTCAGAAGGTCCTCCGGAAGCACCGGATTCCCGTCCAGACAGCGGATCAGGGGCTGCGGAAGACCTGGATGGACGCCGTCGGCCCGAAAATCGCCGCTTACACGAGACCCGAAGCGGTCAGGCGAAACGTTCTCTTCATCAAGGTCGCAAACTCCGTCTGGATGCAGCAGCTTCACTTCCTCAAGCAGGACATCCTTGAAAAAATCAACCGGGCGAACGCGCAAAACCCGATCCAAAACATTTTCTTCTCGCTCGACGAGACGGCTGTCCCGGCGCCGGAAACCAAGCGCCCGCAAGCCCCGGAGCAGGCTGCCTCCGCGCTGAGGTCCCGCGACAGAATCCTCATCGAAAAAAGCGTCGCCGCCATTGCCGACACGGAATTGAGGGACATTCTGCAAAGGGTCATGACCCGGGAAATCGCCCGGCGGCGCCGCATCGAAAGCGAGGCCCGCCGCCCGCGGGGGCGCGATTCTCGGTAGTTCCCCTCGCGGGGGGTCAGGCCCGCTCGGCAAGATCGCGGAAGATCCCCCGCATCGCCGGGGAATATTCCCCCGTCCGCTCGTAAATCACGAGCGGCGGCAGAAATTTCATCGCTTCCCGCCCTCCCTTTCGCCCCTCGGCCAGCACGAATTCGCCTTCCGATGCCGCCAGTGAATAGACGACTGCCGCCCTTTTTGGCTCCAGGCGGACGGCCCGCATCCGGTCGAACAGCTCGGCCGTGCGCGCGGCGGGATAGATGGCAAAGACGCTCCCCTTCGCTTTGAGTGCCCAGGCGGCGGCCTTCAGAAAGTCCTCGATCCTTCCTGCGATCTCGTGCCGCGCCAGGGCTTTCTGGCCTTCCGGGTTCACCCTTCCGGACATGATTTTCCGGTACGGAGGGTTGAAGACGACGGCGTCGAAGGACTGCGCCGCGATAAGGCGGCCGATTTCCCGGACATCGCCGTGAACCATTCGGACCCGGTCCGCAAGACCGTTCAGGTCGGTATTGCGGAGGGCCGCTTCATGAAGATCCGCCTGAATCTCGACGCCGACAACCCCTTCGCAGCGCCACCGGCGCGCCAGGATCAGGGAGATGACGCCGCTCCCGGCGCCGAGTTCGAGAAGCCGGTCCTTCTTTCTCAGACGGACGAAATGGGCCAGGAGCAGGGCATCGACGGAAAAGCGGTACCCCTTTTCCTTCTGGATGATGTTCAGCTTTCCATCCAGGATCGGATCGACGGTCTCACCCGGTCGCTTCATGGCTGCATGCAAACGGATCGTCCCTTGAGGGTGAAAAATCCGCCGGCCCGGAGCAAATCAGCACTCCCGGCGGGCGTCGCATTCGAATCCCGACACCGCGGTTCCGCAACCGCACCCCGTACGGGGCCGTCACCACAGCCGGTGGACAAACAGGCCGCTGCGCAGTTTCGGTTCGAACCAGGTGGATTTAGGGGGCATGACACGGCCGGCATCGGCGACGCGCATCATCTCCTCCAGCGTTGTCGGATAGAGGGCAAAGGCCACGCGAAAGGCGCCGGAGTCCACCAGCCTTTCCAGTTCGGCCATCCCCCGGATCCCACCGACAAAATCAATCCGGCGGTCCGTCCGCGGGTCCTGAATGCCCAGCACAGGGCGGAGCAGGTCCTCCTGCAGGATCGTCGCGTCCAGGTTCCGGACCGGGTCGCGGTAGGGGGTTTTTCGCTTCAGCATGAGCCGGAACCACCGGCCGTCCAGGTACATGCCGAACTCGTGCAGCCGGGCCGGCTTCCGCTGGGCGTAATCCGGATCGATCCGGAACTTTTTCCCGACCTTCTCCAGGAACGCAGCCGCGGTCAGGCCGAAAAGATCGCACACCACCCGGTTGTAATCCAGAATGCGGAGCTGGTCATGGGGAAACAGGACGGCCAGGATCCAGTGACAGGCCTCATTCGCCCCATCCACGATCCCCTGCTCCCGCCACATCCGGCTCACGGCCGCGGCCGCGGCGGCCCGGTGGTGCCCGTCGGCAATGTACAGCATCCCGACCTTGAGAAAGGCATCTCTCAATCCGGCAATGTCCGCGTCACTGCCCACAACCCAGACGGCATGGGCGATGCCGTCGTCGGTGGTGAAGTCGTATTCCGGCTTCCCCGCGGTGATCCTCGCGACGATCGCGTCGATTGCCTCCTGCGCCCGGTACGTCACAAAGACCGGCCCGGTCTGCGCGCCGGCGATCTCCACGTGCCGGGTGCGCTCCAGCTCCTTGTCCGCCCGCGTCAATTCATGCTTCTTGATCCGGCCGGACTCGTATTCGGCCGCACTGATGCCGGCGACGATGCCGGACTGGCTATGGTCGCCCATGCGCTGGCGGTAGATGTAATAACAGGGCCCCGCATCCTGAATCAGCGTGCCGTCCGAGATGAAACGGTCCAGATTCTCCCTGGCCCGCAGGTACACCCGATCCTCTGCCGCTTCATCGGCGGCCGAAGGTGCAAAATCGATCTCCGACTTCTCCACATGGAGAAAACTGAGGGGATTGCCGGCTGCCAGCCGCGCCGCCTCCTCCCGGTTGACGACATCGTAGGGTGGGGACGCGACCACCCGGGCAAATTGAGCCCGCGGCCTCAACAACCTCAGGGGAACCACGTTCGACATTCCATTCTCCTGGTTCGAAATTCACTTGCGAATTTCCTAACATACCGCCATACTCAACGCAACGGAAAAGCGGGGTGCCGCCGAAGCAACGCGACAGAAAGGGACAACCGGTGAAAACAAAAAGGATTTTTATCCATGGCCTGGAAAGCACGAGCCGCGGCATGAAGGGGGCGTTTTTCAGAAAAAACTACCCGGACATGATCCTGAAAGATTATGACGGACCGCTTTCAAAACGGATGGATCAGCTCAACGAAACGCTCCGCCATGAAACCGGCCTGATCCTGGTCGGGTCCAGTTACGGCGGACTGATGGCGGCGATCTACGCCTGCGCGCACGAGCAGCGCGTGAAACGGCTGATCCTGCTGGCGCCGGCGCTGAACCTGCCTGAGTTCGAGTTCTGTCTGGAGCGCCGCCGCCCCCTTCAGATTCCCGTCATTCTCCGTCACGGGCAACATGACGACGTGGTGCCCCCGAAGACCGTGCATGAGATTGCCGCCGCAATTTTTTCAAACCTGGATTACCGCCTTGTCGAGGACGACCATTCCCTGCACCGGACCTTCGACGGCATGAACTGGGATGATCTCCTTCGCACCTGAAGGCGGCCCCGTCCCAAAACGGCAATTGACAGATGAGGCTGTGAATGTTATAGAATAGCCGAATTATTCTTCATTCAATCTCTTCTTGTGAAAGAGCTTTCTTTCGAAACCACCAACGGTTTTACGGTCTCACGAGGTTTGCCATGGACGATAATCAGCAGGGGAAAACCGCAGGCATGTCGTTCTTCAACGACTGGATCAAATCGGGCACGGATTTCTGGGCGTCGATGCT